>JAABUW010000029.1_pt1 | contig 288134 bp, 286 predicted proteins | sample 5560081 | NCBI WGS metagenome assembly JAABUW01 (sample SAMN10711882, study PRJNA513363) | rock metagenome | isolation source: Antarctica rocks | place: Antarctica: Victoria Land, Knobhead sud | reverse complement strand
CAAGATTTGTGACAGCAGCCAAAAGTCTAGGGGAGGGCAGCAGGAAGTGAAGGGCGGCGAGGAGCAGGCTAGCCGGATGCGGCACGCTTTACCGCAAGAAGTAATTCACCTGCACACAGACTACGCGCCTAAAGGCGGCTTGATCACGACACCCGTTCCCTCCTAAAGCTACGAGTAACAGTATTGCCATGGGAAAAATCTCTCGTCATGTCTAGTGGAGTGTATTAAATGGAAATTGATTGATGGGTGTTGAAAGTGAATTAGGTGATTTGGAACCTAATTATCGCTTTTGAATCCCAATGGCCTTCCATGCCCGGCCCATACCAGCAAGTGCTTTTGGGGTATCTGCAGCCACTATAATTCCGAGCAGTATGCATAACATCCACCCATTCGATTTGTGACGCCCCATTCTTCCTATTCTCATGTTTTCCAACTTCCAAAATTACTTTCGTCTCCTACTACCAATGCCAGCGTTGAATGTGATGAAAGGCCACATCTGCGCTGCACCTCCTGCCACTTCCATAGCCCCCGTCTGGCCCGTCTCCACCCCTGTCTGTAAACCCTGCCCTGGGTTGCTCTCGCTGCGGCCACCAAGCTGCATAAGTGCAGAAGCAGAATTCATGTACTCGGCCCCAGGCTCTAAATTGGACGCCATATTGCCGGCCCAGTTCCGCCATGAGGTAGGAATACCAGGCGCGTGATAATTGGTAAAAGGGGCGGCATTATAGGTTTGAGCGGGCGGTTGCTGATAATTATCAAGATATGCAGTTGCTGCTGCAGCTGTAGCGGGAAGAGCGTCCGCCGAAGGATAGGATGTTGAGGTATAGGTGGCTGTATTGTTTGTGCATGGCACATGGTACGGATATTGTGGGGCGTTTTGATAGGTGAGTGGAGGATGAGGAGGGGTGATGGCGGTCGTTGGAGGTAAGTATACGTTTGGTGAGTCGTTCGCGGGAGTGTGGTCATTTTGGTTGATTGGTCCGTGGCTAGGAGGTGCGTATGATTGATAGCTGTCGGTTTGTTGATAGTCGTCAGACGCGGGCATGTTAGTTGAAAGTAATGTCCGAGCGGTTTGAGCTGGCTGTTGATTAGAGGAGCTGTTGAATGAGGCTGTTTTTGATGACAAAAGTTGAGACAGCAGATCGAGAGTTCGATCTACTGGCACGCGGACTGCATCTTGGAGGCGTTTGCCTGATCCTTTGATTTTGTGAGCGATTACCAAGCTTGCAGAAGAGCGGAGATGCATACCTAGTAGAGTGCTCATGTCACTAACGATGCTAAGCCACGAATCCATGTCTTCTTTCAACGCGGTCAGATCGCCCGGTGTTACCGAATCCTTGCGTTCCCAATGGCCAAAAAGTGTCGTCGCAATAGCAAGGACATACAGTGCGCCGTTCTGCCAAGTACCGTCGAGACTATTGTATTTCTGCAATTGCCTGACGTGGTAAAGCATCTTTCGAGAGACGTTCATACAGATGGTTAGGTTCTCGCTGTTGAACTCGGGAGATGCAACCATTGAGAGGGAGGGGTGGCGAAGCAGCAGCCGGATATGCAAAGGCCAGATGGCCATGTATTCGGCATGGACTCGACCCAGCTCATTTTCAGCATTAGACTCGTCTTTCAATTCCACAGGCCAATTGTCTGACCAGTCACGGATGCGCTTCTCGAGACGAAGAACAGTATCCACGTAGGTTCGCGGTGAGCGCTTAACGGCGTAGATGTTGTTGTATAGATCCATGTAGAGTGGAGCAACTTTCAGAGCTTCTAAGCCTACCAGAAAGTTGCACTTACCAGGTCTCGAAGTGTCCAGTCCGCTCTCACTAAGCAGCTGATCGTCGATCGCTTCTGGCATCTCGACATCCCAGTCGTCTGACCGTAATGCCATGGGACGACCCAGATTCCCTGCAACAACGACATGGATGACCAGAAGTGACCAGAAGACGCGCTTTCTGATCTCTATCTCCAGTTTACTTCTCCTAGCTGTTGGCGCCCATCGTCTTGCCGAACGGTGTAGGCCTAATTCAACCGCCAAGTCTAGAGTCATGCTCGTTATCATCCAGCAAGGTCCTGGCTTAGGCAGGTTCCGAATGTGCAAGCAAAGCATGGTCAATGCTTGAGCATCTGCCAAGGTGTGGCTGGCCAGCAATTGACCAAAAAAACCTAGAGCGTAGTGATAGTGGAAGTTGGAGGATTGGTTCATCTCAGCCTGGTGTTGGGCGCTGTTAGATGCTCTTACCGCAAGCTGATAGTACATGATTGCAAACATGGTGTGTACCATCACAGTCTCGGCAAATGATGGCTCGAAAGCAGAATCGTCATATACTCTTGTGATCTAGCATCTTTTAGCCCTAAAAGGATCAGACACGTTCCCTGCGTAGGTGGGCTTACCATAGCCAGGAAGCTTGGTTTGTGCAAGATGGGAAGGTAGCAATTAGTCACTCTGAAGTAAAGCTCGGCATAGTTCAGTCCCTCGCTCCTTGGTGGGAGCTCGACTTTGCTCAGCTTAGGGCTGGTACCGAAGGCAGTCTGGACGAATGCCCTGTAGGACTTGTTGTATACTGGTCGTGCTCCTGGGTTCGAAGAGTCAGGCTCGTCCAAATCGGCGGACATGTAATCTGCCAGGTCGATCTCCATCCCGAGAACATTCATAGCAGTGCCACGTATAGAGCTCAGGAGGGAGTTGCCTGTCGAAAGGCCAAGATAGTTGTTGCCAGCAAGGCCTGCACGGAATTCGGGTAGGCGTGGATGCTCGTCTGAAGATGTCTCGGAAGAAGAGCCATTGGGTACAATTCTGTTGGAAGGACCATGGCCACCTGCGGTATCCCGTCTTTGTCCATCGCTGTCCCATGTCTGTCGACTGCCTGATCTTTGATTCTCTTGCCATTGTAATAGAGGTGCCGTCGTGGAATCCGTGTATCCATTGCTCGGCTTCACAGCTTCCCCCAATGACATCAAGCGACCTTGTAGCTCGCGATTGTGGTTCTCGAGTTCTTCGATTCGTAACTCGAGACTTTGGACATATCCCCGCACCGTCGCTTTTCCCGAAATCCTGTCGGTAGTCTTGCACTCTGAATTGTTCTGCATACACGGCGCACATCCATTGGGCTGGTCGTCACATCGCATCTTCCGAACCTGACACAAGAAATTCAGCAGTTGAGACTCCATAGCATAGTACAGGTAGGTATGTACTCACCCTGCACCTATCGCACGCCTGCCCAGTACGTGCGGAAGAATTGATCTTCTTCTTGACATCCTGGCTGTAGTCTATATTGGCATCCTTTTCTGTTTTGATAAACTTGACATCGTTGAACCGTGGATCATCGTCTGCCTTTCTTTTCATAATCGCTCGTGCTCGGAATTTGATAATGTGTTGGACATTGGCCTACGGAATTTGCCGTCCCAGTTGGAGGGAGCCGATTGAGGTCGAAGGTCGAGCCCCCTGCCTCGGGTAAACCTTAGAGTTCGCTCGTTTGAAGGATACCTCTAGGACTGGGACTGTTCCAATATACTATCAACTACGTGCCTTCTGCCAAGTACCTTACGAGTGAGGCTCGTGGAGCAGGCAGCTACATCATGTTGAGCAAGTGTGTGGAATCTACTCCGGTCGTGTGCTTCTACGAGTGCATCGAACAAAAGCATGCTCGACCTCCAGCCTGGATCGAAACAGATAAATTTCGCTGTCTTCTTTTCTGCAAAGAACTGGAAGATTGACATGTCCATGTTCTCGTGGACATTTAAGAGTCTTCTTCGCACCAACACGTCTTATCGAAGGCCGGCTATCTCCAGACAGCCAAGAAGAGATCCTCTTCATATCCAGCGAATAACACGGCTCGAATGCGTGCGGTAACATGCCAGCGTCCGGAAAACTCTCTCCGTTCCGAATGCAATGAAAGCATCATCGGGCATTAGAGCTTGATGACAGCGTTGTCGAAGGGAGTAAGACACATGCCTCGATGGATGAAAATCAAGCCAGTCGTTACTCGCGAGAGGCGGTCCGTTGTCACTTTGCTCAACGCAATTAAGGTAGCTGCTATACAGATTGTGTTTCACCCTTCTATTTTGGACTAAGACCTCCCTATGCAGGCTTCAATATCCTCACGTTGCTCCATGCCAGCATGACGATGCCTGGAAGGCTTCATCTCGCGTAGAATGTATTCAGTGGTATATATATTGGGAGAGTGATAAGCAAATGTACTGGTATACTACAACTCATGGGTGAAACGTGCTGAGTATGATGTGGGTAAATGTAAGGTAAATATAGAACGAGGTTGAATCTGGTTAAGTGGCATCTCCTTCGCTTCAGCCCCGCTAACCTTGCCAAGCACGCCAAAGGGCTTCTAAGAACATCTCCCCGCTCGCAAGATCGGGTTTCAACGTCGAAGGAAGGGAGGGTACTTGGTCTGTGCTCGCCAAATCAATTCTCTTCGTGGCAACAAAACTCCTTCTCCTTGCTGGCAATGATACACACTCTACGGAGTACCAGCTTATCAAATTCACCTCGTTTTCTACACATTCTGTAGTGATACCTTAGCCTCGATCTTACAACGCCTCATTCGCTAGGCTGAAGCTGTAACTCAATTCGTTATCTAATCGAAATCCGTCGCATGAATTCGACATCCTGATACACGCTGCCAGAGCTTCTTTGGTCTGCTCGACGCGACTCTTCACGCACAGCATCACAATTCTCGGTCGGACGCTTTTGGCTGGACCGGCACGGCACCGTTACATCCAGCTTTTCTCTGATCTGTGCGCTTACCGCCATCACATACGCCCCACCAGGTAATCACGATCCCTAGGCACGACATAATTCGACGAGCGGGCATTTTCGGCCATTCAGACTGGACGAGACGTCACACAGGGGATTAGTTGTCGGGCGCGAACCGGTGGGGAGGGGATCTTGCAGGTAGCCTCAAACGGTAGCACGCCCACCGAAACATTCATTCGCTATGGTTGGCTGTGTGTGCTAACTTTGGCACAGGGTGATCTCCCAAGCCCTACATTAGCGAAAGATTAGATACCAATTGGGTGCCGCTGCTCGGTCAAACACCTACATCGTCGATCTCCAACGCTCGAACCTCGACATCGCACTCAGGAAAACTGGAAGATCCTTCGATGCCCACTGCCTAAGAGATGCCGCCGACTTCTCGGTGCTCTCCTCTCTGTGTGGGAGTGAAAAGGACCTTCATACCTATATAATCGAAACGAAGTAGTCTCGAGATGCGGCGTCACAGGCCAGGTACCCCAACCTTTGCGAAGGCAAATGCGGCTCCGGTTCCTGATGCCTTGTCATTGATCCGGACCTTCAATTCCGAGACAAATCCATCAAGGCCCGTGCGGCCATCTCCACTCACGGCTTCCACCATACATGGCATACCACTAGACACATACGACCGCATACGGGCTTTCCCCTTGTTCCAATCAGCCCCAGAATCTTTCCTTGCGGCCATCGGAAAGCACCTTCGACCTCAATCCCACGCTCCTCATGACTACATTTTGACAGAAGGAGATGATGCAAAGGCCATGTATTGGTTGGTGCGAGGAGCTGTAGCTGTCACGTCAAGAGATGGGGAAAGCACATACGCAGAGCTGAAGCCTGGAGCGTTCTTTGGCGAGATTGGGATCCTTATGGCAATCCCTCGAACTGCTACCATAGTAGCGCGCACAAAATGTCTACTGGTTGTGTTGAAGAAAGAAGACCTGAATAGAGAGCTACCCAGATTCCCGGACGTCGAGCGAGCTATAAGAGATGAGGCCGCTGAGAGGCTGTCTATTTTGAAACGGAAGAAACAGGAGAAATTGGCATCTGCTAGTCAGGTAGAGTCTGGATTGACATCTGGTCGAGGGGAAAAGAGAGCTCGGGAAAATTCCAACGAGGATGGTGATGTTGTCATGTCTGATGCAGAAGACCGGCGACAGAATGGAGTGCAGACCAATAAGAAGCGAAAATCACCTTCCCCGAGTCTTGTCGAAACCCCGGGATCAAGCGCCCTTGGCGACGGGCTGGTTAACGTCAGGGCTCTCCTCAAGGAACTGCCACTATTCTCTGGACTTCCACCTGACATGCTTCATTTCCTAGGGTTGAACGCCCAGCCATGCACCTATCCGCCATTCACTGATATCATACAGCAGGATTCGCAAGGCCGCGAGGTATTTTTCATCGTTCGTGGGGAAGTTGAAGTTCTCGACGAGAAAAGCCACGGGCAACATCTCCGCACTTTGGCTAATGGGGCTGGACGAAACGTTAAGCGCGGCTCGCAGGTCAAAGCACGACTGAAGCAAGGCCAGTATTTTGGAGAAGTTGTCAGCTTGTCACTTGCACCCCGGCGAACAGCGACCGTTCGATCGGTATCCTCAGTCGAGTGCTTGATGATTACTGGTGACGTGTTGTCGAATTTCTGGTTGAAGTGTCCTCCAGACGTGCGACACCAAGTTGAGAAGACTGCAAAGCAACGGCTCAGATCAGGCGTTTCCGATGGTGACGTTGTAATGACAGATGCAGACTCTACACCTCCTATTGCGCAGCTTGCGATTGCGGAGCGGACTAAATCTAAGGGTACGAGGAAGAAGTCCGTTCCAAAAGTGACTTTCACAAACTCCTTCGCACAAAACAATAACAAGCTTGACCCCCATAAGCCTACTCGCATTGAAGATCGTCCCGTTATTGAACCCGTTGATCCCGATCCCTTCATGAATGTCGACCTCGATAAGTCCTTCAACAGGTCACGGCGTAGCTCACTTGCTCCACCGCTGCCTGAAGGCGAGACGAATCAAGGCGCAGAGCAGCATGGGCAGTCAAATTCCTCGCCGCCTCCGCGAGCAGCTACACCTTCAGAAAAGAACAAGCACTCCTCTGCCCCACTGGACATACGTCAGAAGCCTAAGCGACCAAATACTTTGCAACGCAGGCCTAGTGAATTTAGCCAGGGTATCCTTCCGGACAATCTGTTGACCTCTATATTCATGCACCTCGAGTTACATGAGCTCATGCGACTTCGGTCGGTTTCGCTGCACTGGTCAAAGTTGCTCAAAGAGACACCTGAGCTCGTGCGAGATCTTGACCTCACGCCTTACAATCGCATTGTTACCGATGAGGCTCTTGTCAAAAGCATATGTCCCTTCGTCGGAACTCGACCTCGAGTAATAGACATCAGCAATTGCTTCCACATCAGCGACGAAGGGTTTTCCGCGCTCTCAGGCATATGTGGAGTCAACGTGACGACGTGGAGGATGAAGAGTGTATGGGACATCACAGCCCAGGCAGTACTGGAGATGGCGAACAGAGCCAAGAGCCTCGAGGAGGTAGACCTGAGCAATTGCCGAAAGGTCAGCGACAATCTCCTCCAACGTGTTGTTGGCTGGGTGGTACAGGGTTCGCCGCATAATAATTCACATGGACGCCATGCCGCTGCAAGGTCTGTTGGTGCGCCAGTACCTAATCAGCCTCCACCAGGTACTGTTTTCGGGTGCCCAAAGCTCAGAATTCTGTCCTTGTCTTATTGCAAGCACGTGACGGATCGATCCATGGCGCACATGGCTTATCATGCTGCCTCAAGACTTGAGCAAATAGACTTGACGCGGTGCACGACCATCACTGACCAAGGCTTCCAGCATTGGGGTCAGTTCCAATTCTCGAGACTGACGAAGCTCTGCTTGGCTGATTGCACATATCTGACGGACAACGCTATCGTGTATTTGACGAATGCAGCCAAGGGGTTACGAGATCTCGATTTGGTAAGGTGCTCTGTCGATCATATTTGCAGCTCATACTGATGAAAGCCTCAGTCTTTTTGCTGCGCCCTTTCAGATACTGCAACGGAAGTGCTCGCACTGGGTTGCCAACAACTCCGCAAACTCAATCTCTCCTTCTGCGGTAGTGCAGTGTCCGACTCGTCTCTACGCAGCATCGGTCTACACCTACTTGAGCTTCATGAGCTCTCTGTACGCGGCTGCGTACGAGTAACAGGTGTCGGTGTGGAGGCCATTGTGGATGGCTGCCACAAGCTGGAAGCGTTCGATGTCAGCCAGTGCAAGAATTTGCACAAGTGGCTTGAGAGTGGGAGTATGCGGAAGTTTTCCGACAGGGTGAAATTTGAAACGGTAGCAAAAGGGAGAGCGAAGGTGAAATGATCTTTGTATTGGAGCCTGGCGAATGAAGGGGACGGATAATATGAAGCGATTTATGGACAGGGCATTTCTCGCATTTACAGCTTTGGAAGCTTGCTCTCGATTCGAGCGTTAGCATTGATAAAAATTGGGTATACATTTGCCATTTATTCTCATCCTAGACATCTAGCATCGCTGCAACCACGCCATAGGAGTCGACTTGCCGGAAAGCATAGTAGCGAATCGCATAATGAAAATTGTCAGGGAATATGACCTCGAATATGCCTCAACCTAATGTATCCGGCGCCGCGGTACAAAAGTCTTTTGGATTATTCTCACCTTTTCTAAAATCGCCACAGTGAAGCTATACCTAAATCGTGGTCTTGGCATCGCCTCGGCTTTAAGCTCTTCTTCCACGTCACTCTGACTTTCTCTACACAACCTCACAAGCAATATACAACTATCAACAATCATGGCCTTTGTCCTTCGCAGACCCTTCGCCATCACCTCAGTACTCAAACAGCTCCCCAAAGCCACCTCACCCACAATCCCAGCTTTCCGAGCCTTCCACAGCGCCCCCAGGACCTCGCCCTTCACCTCCAAGACCACCCCCTCAATAACCTCCCTTACCCGCGCCCGCCATGCCTTCCAAAACTCCTCCCTCAGGGCCTATATCCAACCTAGCGTCCCCTCCCCCACCGCCGCAGGTAGCGGCACCCTCGCCCAACGCCTCCTCTATGGAGCCGCCATCATCGGCGGAACCATTGTCGCCACGAACATGCTCTTCAACCGCGAGACGCGCGAAGATGGTGGTATGCCGCCGTTCGAGAGGCAGTTTCTGAACGACACGTTTTTGCATACGGGATTGGGGATTGGGATTATTGGGGTGGCGGCGCAGGCGTTGCATAGGAGTGGTTGGAGTTATAAGCTTATGGCTGCAAACCCCTGGGTGGTGTTGGGAGTTGGGCTGGGGGTGTCGATTGCGACTATGTATGGGACTTTTGCTACGAGTCCGGAAAAGTGAGTTGAGTTGATCCGCTGCTTTCTACGGGTGATGTTTGCTGATGTCGTGTAACAGCTACGTGCAAAAATACGCCCTCTGGACTGGCTTTAACGTCGCTCAAGCCGCTATTCTATCGCCTCTGCTATTTCTGCAGCCAGCCCTCCTCGCCCGCGCAGGTCTCTACACAGTAGCCATGATGGGCTCAATCGCGTTCGTTGGCGCGACAGCCAAGCAAGAAAAGTACCTCTACCTTGGTGGACCCCTTCTCGCTGGTGTGGCGATCGTAGCAGTCTCTGGATTTGCCCCATTAGTGCTGCCCGCAACGGCAGCCCGAACCCTCATGTGGAGTGAAAGAATCTGGCTCTATGGTGGACTGGCGGTATTTGGCGGCTTCACGCTTTATGATACGCAGAAGATCCTACAGCATGCCAGGTTGGCGGAGCGAGGTGTCATGAAGAAGGATGTGGTTAATGAGTCTATTTCGCTGGAACTGGACTTCATCAACATCTTTATTAGGATGGTTCAGATCTTGGGGATGAGGCAGCAGCGGAAGTAGAAAGTGGATGCGATAAGATTGACGGATCATAACACATGGCTGGGCATACTTTCATGTGGCGGACTTGACGTGATTTTAGGTTAGTCCTCGACAGTAACATTGTTCCTCTCTCCAACGTCATCGCCGTTCTGTTCGTGAAGTCAATCAAATACGTTTTCATCCCAGAATCACATATTTTGACAGCGTACACACGTCAAGAATTTCAATGTGCGATATCCTCTTCGCGCTTTTCCATGTTTTCAACTCAGTTTAGACCTCTAGTGCGAGGACGTTTCTTTGCACCTATCCTATTCAGGAGGACTATTTCTCTCCTTTTCTTCTACTCTTGGACTGCTATTTCGCATGTTGATTCTCCTTGACTGCTCTTCTACCAGACTTGTACTACCCTTTAGCTGGTCTTTATAAATACATGTGTAAGGTCACCCAATTCCAAGGCGATTCTCTCTCTGTCTAGAAAGACCTATTTTCGTCGCGAGGATACAAGCATGAAGCGACAATTCACCGATATCGGGAGCAGGTGACTACCTCTGTTTTCGATGGTGTCACATAGAATGGACCACCTCTTGCATGGCTTTCCGCCATCATCTTCAGCCATTTCCTGTAGAGAAGACCACGCCTTGGCCACCTTCAGCCTTCATCATCTGCCATGTCAATATCCGCTGCAATGGAAACACGACTCCCAGCCTTCCTACAAGAAGCCCATCGACTTGACCCTTTTCTACGCTCCACCATGCCTTCCAGCTCACACCGCCAGCAATGACCGTCAGTCCAGCAACGCTCTCAGACCTGTCCGACATCATTCGCACGGTCTTGGGAATCGACAAATTTTTGTCTGTAGTCTGAACGACTGCGACAGGCAGCTCTCCCGCCAATCCATCAGCTACCCCTACCACTTGAGACTGTCTCTTAGTAGCAGCCTTCCCATGACACGCCAAAATACGAACTTACCGTGATACCAGTGAAATGATCCAGACAATATTCAATACCCACGGGCGAGATCTTCTCCCCACCACGAATAGTAAGATCTTTATATCGACCCAAGATAAACACCATACCACCCTCATCTACCACTGCCATATCCCCAGTCACTATCCAATGGTCGACATGGTTTTCGTAAAGCGTATCAGCAGTCGTTCTCAGATAGCCCCTAGTAACCTGTGCACCGCCCAGATGCAGCTTGCCCGCCTCGCCCCTTTGGAGAACCGCGCGTGTGCGGGGACTACAGATTCGGATCTTGGCTCTGTGTGTTAGGGTTCCAACAATAATTCGGTTAGGGAAGCTTCCTAAAAGGAAAGGTAGTTGGGAGTTATCGACGGCGTGGACACAGGAGCCTTCTGTCATGCCATAGCTTGTAGAAACATCTCTAGCGCCCAGCGACTGTTCATTCGTAAATGATTTAATAATCCCAGGATGAACGATGGAACCTGCTAAGTTAACAGACTCCAGACGCCGACTCTCGCTTCCCACTTGTGTGGAACGGCCAGCCAAAGCTGGGACCATGGTAGGTACGGCATCCATGAGTACACCCGTGCTTCTCGATCGCCAAAATAGTGGAAGCAGCATCAAAAGACCAGACGGATAGACAACGGTTGTCCCAGCGAGCCAGAAAGCGAGGGAAATGATCGAACCCCATATATGGAAACCTGGCAAACGCTGGGCTTATTTTGGTTCCTCGCTAAAGTGACGGTTACCCGATGGGCTACAGCGGAGGCGCAAATGTTTGTGTGGGATAGTATGCATGCTTTAGGTAGCGATGAGGTACCGCTTGTGAAGATGATGAGAGCGGTCTGCTCTTCATGATTTGTGGGCACTGGTGTCGCGGGGATGTGAGATTCTTTGCGAAGTAGATCTCCAAGCCATGTCCAAGCATGGATCGAGGCGTCAGGATCGGCCGGAACGGTGATTCTGATCTTGATAGTCGCTACCTGGTCAGGAATCAACGACTCCATCTGTGTTGCAGCTTGCGAGTCGAGCACCACCAAAGCCATCGGCTGGGCGATGGTCAAAGCATGCTTGACCTCCACCGAGGAGTCTAATACAGAGTAGACGTGGATCCAGTGGCACAAAGACAGCATCCAAACGAACATTGGTGCAGAAGAGGAGCGCCCATTCAGCGCTATTGTCTAGATACTGCGATGACAGCGCCTTTCTGGAGGCCGAGGTGGACAAGTCGTGCTGATAATTCTTCGACGCGATCAAACATATCAGAGTACGACCAGGACAGGCCCTGATGCAAGGACACCGCAGCCTGCCTTTTGCCAAATTGATGGGTTAATCCAACGAAGTGCGGCCATAGTGTGGGAAGCGGTTCTTGAGGTTGTACGCCGTGAAGCTCTGCAAGATTTGCTTCTTGATGCATTGTTTGCCCAATTTATGAACAAGAGACTTTAGAATAAGACTTGTCAGAAGATAAGCGTTTCAGAATTAGGAAAGTCGGTGCAATAATCAATATGTATCACGAGTCGCTATTCGTAAAGAGACGCTGCAGCTTTACGTCAAATTATGATTTCATACTGCAGGAAAGAACCGCGGAACAGAAGTGGCAACGTGACCTTCGTTAAATCAAACAACTCGAGATTGGATATTCGGTCGAATTGATAAATCTCATAGAATTGCTCGCGATGCATGCAAGTAGAATGGCTTTTGAGCCCGAAGAGTAGCGCCAATGCAACGTGTCACTTCCCGATGGTCGATACATTAGGGGCTCCCTCCCACCACTTAGCTACCCATTCCTGGATCTCCTCCACCTTTACGTTCGTACCGTCCTTGTGTTTTATCTGCACCGAGTCATACACTGGAGCATCGGAGTAGCTGAGATAATGGGTCCCGCTGGAATTGAGGTAGTGGGTGTAGGTCGGTAGAAGATTCGAAGCAATCTCTTCCTTGGACGCGAGCAGGGTTGTCAAGTTCTCGGGATTCGGGTTGTCGTCGTATGCTGTCGAATTCATTAGTATCGGCATCATTGCTTTTCTGGTTCAACATACCTGGGAAAGATCCTGCGCGTGGGTTCGCCAGCACCACATCGTTCAATTCGAGAGACTCAAGCATCATATCTGTAAAAGTGCTCAGTACGGCTGACATAGCTGAACACTTTACACTTACCCTCACGGCGCTCCTCGCGCTCTTCACGTAGAGCATCGACCTCACGGTTAAGTCTAGTAAGAACGATGTCCAAAAGAAAGCAAGTTCGCACCTTGCCGGCTGGATAATGGTGGAGGAATTGGTCAGGATTATCGGCCCCGGCGGCGTGGGCAGCTTCGTCAAGAATCAAATTTTGAAGACTTGGGCTTAGTGTTGATAAAAACTCAGCGTCAAGACCGCGTGCCTCCCAGATGATTGGGTCAGGGAACATGATGTCTGCAACACGATAGTCACAAACAGTGTAACCGCCTAGATTCTTAGACGTTTGCCGGAGTGTATAAAGAAAACTTTAGATATAATATACTCGCGTCCCGGTGGCGACACATAAAGGGCCGACAGCAGACAGACGCGTCCGAGGAAGTGAATGTCAAAATTGCTAGTGGTGGGAAATTAGCTAACAGATATATTGGGGCATTACAAGCATTCGAATACCAGTCACATATGTCACTCTCAAAGAAAGCATTCTTATCCGGGGTCCTGATACTATGTATCTTCTATACAGACTCTGTTCATGTCTGCTTCCCAGATTAAACAGGTGCAGTTCCAATTCAGCGCAGAGTTGACCATAATCCCAGAACAGCCCCAAGAAGTGGCAACATCCCCCTTCCAATATTCAACATACCCCACCGATCTAACAATTCTTTCGCTGACTCGCCCTTTGCCAAGCCCACTTCTGTGGCCTGCTCATGCACACTCAATCCCTTCATCTCGTCGTACTTCTTGAACAGCTTCCGGTTGGTCGGCATCATGCCAAAAATCGTATATGGCCATACGCCGAGCGTGCAAATCACAGACAAGGCATACATCTCAGCCTTGGGATGATTCAATCCCCCATATAGCCTCCATGATAGCCAAAAGTAGGAGAAAGCAGAGACTAGGGCGATGGCGGGGTTTATGATCTTCTCACGGTTGAAGGATAGTTGCCATTGGCGAACGAGGACAGGACTAGGGGCTAGGAGCAAGGAGGGGACGCTGAAGACGGATATCGAAAGGATGCTGCCTATCGATTGGGTCAGTGGTATTTGGTCTAGAGGAGTAGGGCGTTTACCTGCAACGAATGCAGAGGTTGTGATCCCCAGTGTTTGGGCGATGCGAACTGTCGTTGGCAAGGGTGGCATGTTCGACAATATGAAGCTGCGGATACAATTCTTTTGTATGGCTAATGGCTTCGGGGAAGGATCCGGTTGGAACTTCTCTGCTTGAAAGTGGAAGAAAAGGTGGTCGGAGGAGGGATAGTTTGATAAAACCAATGGACGCTAGATACAAGATAGCTCATACGCGCCAACTTTGGTGCTCATAACGGCCCGCTAACGTGATATACCCTAGTCCTTGAGCCAGTCTATTGACTCATCGATCGAATCATCCCCGTGTTTCGCTTTTCCTATGTTTAGCGGTCACGGCTCGCAACAACTTTGAAGTTTCAGCAATCCACAAAGTACAAAGAGCTCCTTTCTACCCTTTCCTGAGGTGGTTCTCCCTGAGGCCAGCCTTCCAAGTAGTAACCGCTGCTTGGTGCGCAAGTTCCACCGATAAGCAGGCAGTGAAGGGCGGTGCTACTGCTGCTAGGCGCAGACTTGCCTATACAAATACCGCGGCCTTCAATTCTCTCCTCAAGAAAGTACCCGGACCTTCAGGTCCTGGTGAGCGGCTAGGAGATGGCGATAAATATGAATGTCTTCAGAGTCTTGGGGGACGTCTCCCATACGGCCTCTAAATGTATATTGATATGGGCAATACACAGCAATCGGAGCGCTGAAGGCAAGCACTGTTGTGTTTATCGCCTGTAACGTCTCACTGCTGACCATCATTCTAGGAGTGTCTTTAATCACGCAGATGCTCTACGTTGCAGTCTTTCTCACTCGCTACCTTGACCTCTTCTGGGTGCCACCTGCAGCCTCATATTGGAACTTCATCCTCAAGAACTTCTACATATTCTCGTCGCTGTACATCATCCTATTGATGATGAGAGTGTACGCTCGTACCAGAGAGCGCGAGATGGCTTGGAAAGTCGGGGCCTACTGCTCGATGGCGTCTCTTGCTTTGGCGCCCATCCTTACTGCTATGGCTGCCGCAATTGCTCATAGGAAATTCTCCTTCGTTGACCTGCTGTGGACGTTCTCCATCGTCCTAGAGTCGGTATGTGTCGTGCCCCAACTACTCTTGCTTCGGCAAACAACAGTTCCAACCGTCATCGACTCTTTCTATCTCCTCACCCTGGGCTCATACCGGGGTTTCTATATCTTGAATTGGATTATACGAGCGGCTCACAAGGAGCATCCTGACTGGCGGGCAGTCATCTTTGGGATCATCCAGACTGCATTATACGTCGACTTCGCGTGGGTATATTGGACGAGGCAGCGAGTAAAGCTGCGCAATGGAGGCATCGTTGATTCGGATGATCTGAGCAGAGGATTCTTGGTCAGTCGAGTACTGGGTCGTGGGGATGCAACCGCCGATGACGAAGAGAGAGCTGGTACTAATGGGGAAGATGATGGTAGTGCAGGACCCATGAAAGCAGGGAAATGGGGTCCTAGAGGGGTATCAGTATCCGCTGATGAGGAAGTCTTGGATTCTCGACCCAAAGCGAAAGCCAGAGGACACCCAAAGAACTCCAACACCAGTGACGATGGACTAGCTGGCCTAATGGACAGTGATAGCGAAGACGAGGAATCGAGATCAAACAACCACAACAAAAACCTCACTAATGGTAAAAGTCATACAGGTGGACAAGAGTGGCGGGACGAAAGCGGGGTTTGACAGCAGCCCGGTGACTCCTGACCCCATGCCGACACCGACACGCATGATGACAGCGCGAATTAAGGTACGATTTTGAAGCCGGGATGCTCGAATTCTTCGCTTGGCCAAGGCGTACTCGGAGACAGCCAGATGCGAAGAGCGGGGAAATGGTGCTTTATCAAGCCACCACCCGCAACGCAGACTTCTTCACCACTAAAGGAGCTAGGCACGAATGTTTCAGACATACATTTGCCAAGACAGAACCACGAGTCGGACAGTCGAGTCGTCATAATCACGTATCACTGCACAGCCCTGAAAGGGTCAAATCACTCTTCAAAGATTTATATTGATTGCAGGCAGACTTCTTCCACCCAGACCCCGAAGCCCTATCTAAGCTACTGAAGCGAGATGTATATTTGAAATTCGACCACGGCTCATATATCACTCTTTGCCGGTCTCGAGCCGTTTGAAAGCTGTGTCAGTGACTCAGTCAATTATGGTACAAGCCAAGAGTGACCTTTGAGCACAGACCCTTGTAAGGTCACTTGGGTGGCCTTAAATCCTCCCGTAAAATAGCGAAGACCGATCAACGGTTTGCTAGTACCATTCCTGCATTCTGCATTCGAGCTGTCATTACTTGGTAGTCTACTGTTTCAACTTCCTGCACAGCCTCGTCGTGGGTCGATGGGCGGTCGATGAAACACTGCTAGACGCGAGCGGTCGCCGATCAATCGTTAGAAATGCCGAGCAGGCAGAATATTAAAACTTCCGTAGTATTGTGCTTGAAAAGGAAATATTAATGCATATAAAATCTCCAGGCTTAAACCTCCACCACGACTCAGGATTTGCCAACTTCTATGTTGGACGGCCAAATGAAGGCCCGCAGAGCCTCCCACACAAGTCTGTCTTTACATCATCCAATTTCCTTTCCACTCGGAACCATCGGTACTCGGGGTGCCTGATTTTCCGTAAAGTGAAAAAGCGGACCGAATGATGGTGACTATTGCAATCCCGATTCGACGTTGGAGTCTATCTCCACACTCAAGTCTCTCCTCTAGACCGTTTGCTGGGCTTCAATACTTCATTATATAGATTTCGATTCCTAAAGGCGCTGGTACAATAATGGTGTGGTCTTTTTCGTAGACGCGCATCTGTCCCTACACCCACCGTTTCTCTTGTTTTGTGCACATGCACTTCTTTGCTATTGAAATGATGCTTTGAAATGATGCTTTGCTTGCGCCACGGTTCCAATTTAGGGCATATAAATAGATGGTCAGCATTAAGGCCCATCAAGAATAGAAACCTAATATGGCCAAATGAGGGGATTATGGATTGTAAATAGAGCTAATTTATGACTTCTAAATCTAGCTCGTCTAGAACCACGTCTCTCCAAACTCAAGCCGCCATCCTGTCTGCCGAAGCTACTTTATCGTTAACGTCTTCTGGGCTCCACAAGGCAGATGATTCCGCACTGTTGAGGACAACTCACGACCATGAAATGATCGAGAGCTGATTGGGGGCTCTTCTGGAAGGTGTAGCAGCTTCCGCACCGTTCACCCACTTACCAAAGCTTGTATTCGCACACAAGTCCCACGCAAAAAAGTCATCTATTCAAGTTCACGGTGAAAGCCGTTCGACCCAGCAATGACTAGCATGTCCTGAGAAACAGCCAGATAGATTGTACCTGCACATGCGAACGTGCACACTGAAGACCCGTACTCGTAGATCCTAAGTTCACACAATCCCTGGGAGGAATCAACATTCAAAACCTTGAGTCAGATCCTTAAACATAGCTAACATAGAGACGAGCCTGTCCGTGCTTCTAAAGTCTCAGTCTAAAGCTCCAAGAGTGCCCTACTTTCTAGGTTATGCGGCTGATCAGCATCTCGGACTGTTTCAACATGCCAGCTCCTGATCTCGCTGACTTTGGCTGACATGAGCAGGCGTGCTCGGCCATACAGCCATGATGATTATGGCAGCAGTAAATGTCCGCGCTCCGTATTTGAGGTATGCAAAGTGTAAGCCGACTATGGGAAGATTTCTTAGCTGCGCGCTATTTTGCGCGTTATGCTTTTCTTTAATAGCAATGGGCGCTTACAATCCGATTATACAGGCCTATTTTCAAAGAATCCCATCAACCCAAATTAACATCCCATTTTTAACTCTGCGGCCAATTTCTGCTAACATTCTCTGCGCTATGCCGGGTTCAGCGGTTACTCTGACAAGCTTCGAGCCTTGTGGGCAGCCAATGTCACAGGGCGGATCCGGGTAGGTAAGCTCTACTTTAGGTAGCTCTAGATCGGTCATGGCACAGCGTGGACACGCTAAAAATCCTCCCCAAAATGCTGAAACCGCAAGCCCGCTAAAAGCTTGTTAACCCATTGATTGCCATAATTCATATATCAGAAATTCCCAGTCAAGGATGATGTTGAACAGAACTGACCGCAGCATCTGGCACAGTGCTATAACATCACTGGTAATCCAAACATTCATTTCCCATACTCACACAGCCTCAACGTTCCTGTCTATTAGTCTATGCTCCTTCCTGCTTGCTTTCAGGTACCACTTGACCTGCATAATCTTGAGTTGTATTTGCGGCGTCATCCACCTGCCTATTCCGTCCATTCAGCACCGTTATATTGGGCTCACCATCGGGGGGTCCAAGAAAGCCGTTGAGGAAGAGTCTGACATTCGTTTCATATGATATATGATTCCTTTGGTAGTTGCTTTAGTCCAGTCTCTATGCCTCTGGATCAATACTACGGTGCTTCGGGCGTCGACGTTATCTACCCAAGTCAAATGATGAATCCCCACCACTTCTCAGAGCCGGAGTGGAACCCATCATCTCTCATGCACACACCATCCTTCTCTGGCCGACGGACGTTCCCTGTAGGACCATTACATCCACACGACTTTGATACGCCATACTCAGCACCTCACATACCGCCACCCATCGAAGTCTCTTCGGTTCCATCACATGTGATTCCCTTCTCAAGGCCAAAGAGCAGTCCCAGCACTTTCGGCCCAAGCGTTGAGGATCTTCTTTTCGCAGAGAACCCCTTTAGGTTAAAACATGAGGACTATGGACCACCCATGTTCTCTATGTCACCACAACCGATCCCATCAAGCAAAGCCCACACTCCCTTTTACAGCGAAGGCTACCCAGTCTCAAACCCCAGTGGATCACCACGTCGCCACGCTCCAATACCCATCGCACCAGACCCAATCGGACTCCGGCAATTGAATAACCTCAAGCGGGTGCGAGAAGATGAGGAGTATACAGAGTACGGACAAAAGAAGCGAAAGCGAGCGCCCTCGAACGCCGGCCCAGTCGAGCTCAACGAAGAAGAGCAACTCCTCCTCAAACTCAAGAATGAAGACAATCTGCCTTGGAAAGATATCGCCGTGCGCTTCCAGACCGATCTCGGCAAGTCTTACCAAGTGCCCGCGCTTCAGATGCGTTTCAAGCGACTGCGAGAGCGAATGAGGACGTGGACAGAGACCGATGTAAGTCCTGACTCCACTTTCAATCACTTCTCGCAAACCTTTCCCTACCCACCCCAGATGATCTGATTCCTGAGACCTAGATCCAAGCACTCGAACAAGCCTACGACTACTGGGAGAGATTCCAATTTGACATTATCGCCGCAAAGGTAAGAGTTTGCGAAACCCTTCCCCTCTCTTCCCAAACCCCATCCAAATCTGAAACCTGCCAAGACTTCTAGGCTAACTGGGCTTTCTGTTACAGATGCTGGACTTCGGTGCCTCAGAGCGCTGGCCTGCTAAATACTGCGCACGCAAATGGGAGGAGATACATCCAGGACGAGGGCCCTTTTCCACTCCAAACACTGCACACTTCCTCCAGGATCCTTGGGACACCACTCCCCCAGTGGAATCAATAAGTCACCACAGCCACAGCCCGAGGCCGATCAGCGCTCATCATAATGTGAAACCCTACGAATCCTCTACGCTGTAATCATGAGATTGGATGGGATTCGGATTCGACCACGTCAGCAACCGCTTCCAGCTCATTTGGATCGACGAGATTGCATGAACTGCGCAATTACTGCGGAAGGATTCGACGGGTGTGTTGTCTGGAGTACATACTTGGTTGTCATGATCTGCTGGCATTTTGGGGGCTTACACCTTTACGAACTTAGAACCATCATCGGTCGGGGGCGGGAGCATCTCTGCTTATTATGATACCATCACATCGCTGTCTGTTGCCCGATTTACGAGACTGTATATGTGTTTTTAAGCGAGCGTCAATGTTGCATTGTCGGCGCAGAAATTGCTCTATCGTACTTACTTAATCAAGCCGCTATTCAACAAGTACGATTGCAAATCACTCATACTTTGCGATGAATGCAAATGCCTCAGCATTAAGCATTTGGATGCCTCACTTATCAAAATCAGCTTTCGCCAACAAAGATTTAGGCAGACACGACAACAAGCAGGCAATTCCTCCCTCGCCTGTCTCACTCCTGCAATCAAGGCGTCCCAGGACCATCGCCAGAGATTGCACCAAAAAACAAATTCAAGTACCCGTTGTAAATGTTCTCCACAATGCAGCCAAGCACCTGAGTTAATCAATTCGAGACCTGCACTGCCCTCCCGAAGCGGGTAAAACCCTGGACCTCCAATTCGACCTGGGGTGGGTGCTAAGGACGCAGGTACCATGTGGGGAAATTACCTTATTGGGTCGATCTGATGAACTTATTCGGCATGTGTTTCACGTAGATATGGGAGCAAGCACAGCCTTGCGGTGCGCTGTCCTTCATTTCCTTGACCTGGGAGAAGGTCTGAGACGTTGCTGTAACGGGAGAGGGGGATTTAGGTGGCTTTTTTGGGTGAGGGCTCAGCCACTATGCTGAAATGAGATTGGAGGATTCGGAGGGATTAACCGTGATTAGGTAATACAGTATTCTATTTGCCTTTCTTGGCTGTTGAGACTGTTAGGGGTCGAAAGGATGGGGCTAAAGAAGCGAAGGATGGTGATCGGCAGCGATTGGATCTTAGCGGTCAGCATCAGCAAGAGGTTGTTTTGAAACATCATTTTCTCTGATTGCGATGGGAAGGATGACGGGGGATGGGTGAGGAGATGGAGGGAATGGATCCTGCCGGAGTGAGGGGTTGGAAAGGGGGAGTACAGTCAACCTGGCACGTGAGTGAATCCTTCGAAGGAGTGGGAAGGGCTGCAAGTCATCAATCAAAGTTTATTTTTTGTTTGTGATTGGGTGACGGCCTCGGTTACATTGCCGAAGAAGGACGAGCTTTTATTGAAATCGAGAGATATGAAGCGACAGGTTAGAGATGTATTTGACCATTGATTTGTAGATTCCTATTCGAGCGAGATGTGTTGCGCAAAGAAACATTGCCCCCGCCGAATCCTTCGAGCTGTTGATCCAGAGCCGAGCCCCAGGAAATCCTGCGCAGAATCTTCACTAGTAAGCACTTACTCCTCCTTTGTTCATAGCTTGAGTGTGGCATCCTTGCATTTTCTCCCATCTACTTCGTCAAGGCTAAAGTGGGCGAAAATGGTCGTTGTCGACCTTCATGTCTTGCTTGCAACTGATCATAGTGATTTCAACACTGTGTGGCGTTGGAAGCTACAGACGACACAAGAGGGTTGTCTACAACTTTTGAGAATGTGGCTTCTACGATTGAAGCAACTCGTTTTGAAGGTATAGTAGTTCTGAGATCAAGAACCAGACATCTAGAGAGTCGGCAGGAACTCGTCGCCATCGATCGGCCAAACAATGCTAATAGACATGCCCTACTATTCCTCAAATCGTCTTTGAGCATTGTGTCTCCGGCAACGAGCAAAGCAGAAAAAGGAATCAGTATACACTTCCAGTCGTCTTCGTACAGAAATCTACCCTAGTGGCAGCTCCATTGAGAACTTGACATATATATACTGCACAAAGTCAACAACAAAACTTCCCACAAATTTCATACAAAAACAATAAAGCATCTTCCTATTCGCCGTGTCTAGATTGAGGTTGAAACTCACCGCAGCACACACACCCCTTGCAATGAAGACAATGATGCATTGGACGTTGCAGTGATTCTATGCTGAGGATACATCATGACTCACGAGGGCTCACCACCAGCCACAGAACCGGCAGACAGTGTAGTCCTCAATTTTACAACTAAAGACGCTGCTATGGCTATGCAATTGCCAGAATTGAAGTTACCGATTTTCTTAAGTAATCCCACAGGATCGATCCTCCCCAAGGTCTCAGATGCTTAGAGATTCTTTTCGGTAAGGTGATACGGCGAGGGTTTTAACGCCATAGCCAGCCATAGCCTCTAACCGTACTATCGCCTAGGCACTGCTCGAGACGAGAAATTGTCGCCTTGATGCCGTTTCCATGAAATGGTGAGAAACAGAGGACCGTCCACATGCTGTTCCCAGAAGCCAGAAGCCAGAAGCCAGAGATATCAGAGTTCTCTCTCCTGCCTCTAGATCTTCCCAAGACACGAGAGCGGGAGCAGACCTGGAGCCACTTGTTTGGTACTTAATCTGACGTGCTGCTTGCAGGGGCTGTGACGGCGGGTGAGAGATTGGTAAAGGATTCTGTGGGATTCGTGGGAAGGATGTAGCCCCTAGGCATTGCATTAACGAGATACCTCAGGCGGACATCGCAGCTAGCGTTGTCCGCAGTGATTGAGTCGTCTCCGCAAGAGCGTCTAACATATCCTGAATACGTGGCTAATCTCATGGCCATTCTGGTTGTGGTGAATTGGGTGGCTTTCAAAAGGAGACTACGCTGATAGGACCAAAGTACCTCTTATTGTCACTGTTTGTGCAACGAAGAGTTGCGAGGCGAGTGAAGCGGTTGAAGATGGTGTTTGTGAATAGATCACTACAGGCTCCGAACAACATTCTTCAAGGTTGAAAAATACCGTGATGATACCCAAAACATCAGGTGCTCAACATGGAGGCTCGCGGATGTGTCAAAATCGCTGGGGAAAGCTTCAGTAGCGTTTTTAGCTCCAAAAAATGACATACGACCTACTCACTCACTGGAAATGTCACTGATCTTAAGGAGTGGATTCAGAGCCAGTATAGTCTCACTATCAGTTTACTTCAGGGTGTATACGCTCCAGTCAATAGCACTTTAATTCAGAGCAATAGCTTGAGTTGTGACTCTCCCGATACTTTACGTACTATTGAAAAGAGCACAGCCTATACAGCTAGGCCGGAGTTTGCTGGAGTTTGCCAGAATTGCGACTCGATAACAAACGCCACGGCGAGAAATTTGTATGGGAGAGAGTCTTCGACGCTCAGGGAATCAACAAGTAGTCGTGTAGACTACATTCAGCCTTGGGTCTCAGCTTTTGCTTTCGAGGGAGAATGGCGAAAAAGTTCTGCTTAGTGAGATTGCAAAGCCTAGACTGGTTCTCCCATGACTGAAACGCCCTTACGTCCACGCGCCAATCCCGCTGAATTTGTTGTAGTTCTTAAGGACCGTCTTTGGCATTTCCGCAGCTATGTAAGGTAGATCGAACAAATATTGACTTGTGTTTTGATTGGTCAACAATACGAATAGGCGAATATTTCGTCTTATCTTATCAATTATCGTGCCAAGCGAGAAGTGACATTCAGCTCTCTTATGGATACTTTCACCTTCCTTTCTGGACAAGCTCTCGCGTCTCCTCCTTCGCTCGTAATTAAATGCAAGCTTATCTTGTGCGATTGCCATGCATAAAGGTCTGCGTGACCAATCGATCCCATTCAAAAGTATGGGCGGCTCAGAAGCTGTGGATGAGGCTGGACTAGATCCAGGGCAGAGTGAAATGGCAGTCGTGGCAGTGTGGGGTTGAGGTACGAAAGTATTCGTGTACCTGGGGAGCTTCCAGGACCTGCATTGCTTTCATCGTTCTGACAGTGAACATGCAGCTCAGGCGCTTGACCTTTTTGATCTCCCTGGCACCTGGACTTGCCAATGCCTCGCCCTTCTACAAGCGCAATGCTACGTGTCAGAAGACGAGCGTTGTTATACTGTAAGTATAAACCTCCCCGCGACGTGTCTTTACCAATCGAAGGCTGACCATCTTTCTACAGCGGCGCGGGGACCGCAGGCATCACTGCTGGTCAAACACTCACGAACAATTCCGTGACCGACTTCTTGATTGTCGAATACAATAGCGATATTGGTGGGAGGGTCGCTCATACAACTTTCGGCGCGCCAAACCAGTCATATACCGTCGAGTTAGGAGCCAATTGGGTATGAATCCAGCGGAAGATAAGCTCAATCACTAGTTTAGCTTGCTGAGAACATCGTGGTGCAGGTTCAAGGATTGGTGACAACAGGAGGGCCGGAGAATCCGATATGGACACTGGTATGTTGAGACCCTCCTTAGTTCAGCATCGCGCATGCCACAAGCTGACAGTGAGATTAGGCCCAGTTGTACAACCTCACAAACACCTACAGCAACTACTCCGCAATCGAGACTTTCAACGAGACGGGCGCTGTGGACTACACTGATCTACTAGATGATTATGAAACCGACTACTCGACGTTGGAGCAAGATGCTGGGTATATCTTGAGTGACAATCTACAAGACCGCAGCGTGCGGTCTGGCTTGAGCCTTGCCGGCTGGAAGCCTGGGAAAGACCCGCAAGCATAAACAGCAGAATGGTGGGAGTTTGACTGGGAGTACGCCAGCACTCCAGAGCAGACCTCTCAGGAATTTGCAATTGTCAACTACAACACCACCTTTTACCAATACTCGGACGAGAACAATTACGTGCTTGATTCACGAGGCTTCAATGCCTTCATCAAAGGAGCAGCTTCTACATTTCTTAGAGCGAACGATTCCAGATTGCTTCTCAATACTATCGTGACGAACGTCTCATACACTGACAGTGATGTGACCGTATACAATAAGGATGGAAGCTGTATCAGTGCTGACTATGCGATTTGCACATTCTCGTAAGTCGCTCAGACCGAATGCAACACGCATTACTTACTGAAAGTATCTAGACTTGGAGTCCTCCAAAATGATGCGGTGACCTTTTCTCCCGAATTCCCGTCTTGGAAACAAATGGGCATTGAGACTTTCTCAATGGGTACATACACCAAGATCTTCCTGCAGTTTCCACCCGACCAAGTGTTCTGGAACACTTCTTACCAATTCTTCCTCAATGCAGACCCGGACGAGCGCGGGTACTATCCCGTTTTCCAGACCCTAGATACCCCCGGCTTTCTCCCTGGCTCAGGAATCATCTTCGTGACTGTTGTACAGGAGCAAAGTTACGTTGTAGAAGCTCAGGATGATGAAACGACGAAAGCGCAGGTGCTAGAGGTGTTAAGAAATATGTATGGCGCAGCGAATGTCCCGGATCCCATCGCCTTCCTCTATCCACGATGGAGCTTGGAGCCATGGGCTTACGGCAGCTATTCGAATTGGCCACCTGGTACGAGCTTGGAGATGCATCAAAACCTCCGAGCGAATCTTGGACGGCTATACTTCGCAGGAGAAGCTACGAGCGCGGAATATTATGGCTTTCTCCATGGGGCTTGGTTTGAAGGACAGGCTGTGGCCGAGGAGATCGTGGACTGTTTGGCTGGTAAGGGTAATTGTACCGGTGAGGTCAAATATGAGGTCTTGCATGGGCCGACGCCTACCACTGATTATGATGAGGAGAATGGCTGGATGGTAACTAGTTTCCAGACCAATGGGTTCTGAAGATCGGTACGAAATCGATTTTGTCATGCCGCACTGCCCTGCGATGACCAAATCATCTAATGAGGATAAACTTGTCCAGCTTGGATCTCATCGTATTTGCTTTTATAGTCACATTGCCATACCTCGGCTACTCGCCACCAAGCACGCGCTGTCATCGATCAGGTATTCACTCACACAAGACTCATTGTCGAGCGTTGTTTGGGCAACTGTTTTCATCCTTTGCGCTTGCCACGTCTTATATCAGGACTCGCGACGGATATCGTGGCTATCTACTACATGCCTATTACCACAATTATATCTTCTGCTTCACCGAAATCCATATTGTCTTTGCAGCACAGTATATGGTTGCCAATTTCATTTCACAAAGGGCGTCTGCTGGGCAAGCTGTTTGACTGCTGCAGACGCAGGCCACCCCCGCCAGCCACTCCAGCAGATACCAATACCGGTGCAGAGCCGGCCACCGTCGTACCCTCGCGCGATTCTCATCGAAGCGAGGACCAGCACGTACAGGATCAACCGGAAGAAAGTGAGATTCAACAGACGACGGACCTCAAGCCAGTGGCTAGCGAGCGACCACCTCCGATCTGGCCTAGCTGGGAAGACTGGACGCCACTCGCTGAAGATCCGAGGCAAGAAGAGGTGTTTGCGGTGGGATTTGGGGGAGGCGGATGAGGGGCGTGGATGTTGATGGTGTATCTGGTGGAGGGGTGAGAGGTGTGGTAAAACGTGACGTTAAGGGGCTTTACGACAAGGTGCGAAGGGTGGCTATGCGTTTCGTGGTGGGAAGATCAACAGGGCAAGGAGTGGAGAATACTGGAAAGGAGGTTGAATGGAAATGCTGTGTGAGTGTATCTTTGGAATGTTGAGGCGGAAGAATGGCTGATGTTGAAGTTCAGGGAAGGCATTCCGCGTATTCGACTTTCTGGGACGAGCTTTTGGGGTTGATTATCAACATTTCGGATGAGACCCGAAGTTCTCCATGTTCACGCACCGAGTCTTTGACTCCCCCAGTCGTCAACCTATTGGAAATGCCCAAGTTTTACTGTGTCTCATGCTATTCTGATTGCTCTCCGATTGACAACGAACATCAAATCATTTTCGTTCTCAATATTGAGTTGTTTGCTCTCTGCCAACTCAGATGACCAAATATTCTGCAGCTTTCGTTGTTTGCGGTTACACGATCTCTCAATTAATCGCCACACAAATAATTAATGTCTCGAATCAGTACTAAAGCGTTGCCCTGCTCTTCCAACCTCTCCAGCTTGTTATTACACACACCATTGCCTTACTGATCAAAGAACAACATGAGATGCTGTTGTAGCCGCTTCAAGTTTCATCCCCGCAGTACAACACAGAACGATGATAGTATCCCAATGCAAGAGCGCAATGCACGCAACGAGAATTCGGCGGGAGCCCCTCGGCGGCAAACCTCAGCGGAGCTGGAAAGACAACGCCCTGGTCGACCACTGACTTCTTTCGAGATACAGGCTAAAGGCACTCAATGCATATGGTGAATAGAGGAGAGCGTACGGTGCATGACGATAGCTTTGAAGATGAGGAGAACCAACCAAGTGGGAGTATAAGGAAGGTGGCTGCAGGTACTGGCTGAAATATCGTCAGATTGGTTAGACTTGAGCATGTTTGAAGACAAAAAGGGTGGAAGCCGGCCATCAAATTGTTGAAGTATACTCTTGCACAGTTCATTGTGTTTTCATCCTCTTCCAATGTTGCCGATTTCTTTTGTATTGTCCTTTTCACCTGCTTTGGTGTATCTGTTTGTGAATTATTCGTTGTTCTGGCATAGGCATGAGCTGTCTGTTGAATAAGTCGGCGGCAAAAAAACAATGCAGACGATCTGGCAATTAATGGAAAGACGCCTGTGAAGTCTGAAAGACCTTTCTGGAGACAATAGATCGTTCAACGTGCATCTCTTGGCATCTGCCGGTTTGCCTTGTTCTACCGCGCGTCATCAAAGAAATCTCAACAATCAAGGGAACAAACATCTTTATGTGCACAATGTGTACTACATCATCGTCATCCTCTTCGTCGCATCGCCCCTCCCCATACGCTTCCAGCACTTAAGAAACCCGTCCTAATTCACCTTCCATGACAAAGTTATTCGCTCAATACTAAGACACAAAATGGGTTCCTGCTGCAGCAAATCTCCCCGTTCCGACGCCCATCAGATGACGCCAATCCGTGGAACATCAACTGCCGGCAATCAAGAAAGCACACTCCAGCCTCCTCGCCCAGTCTATCTGTCACAACAAGGCAGGCTTTCGAAGACGAACGTGTCATTCGATATCATGAATCCGAGAGGAGGGTGAACATATGTGGAGAAGGATGAATCTAGCGGCGAGAATGGGTCGATATAAAGAGAGCAGACTGATGGGAAGTGGCGAGTGAAAGGAATAGAGATAATTTGGAGAAGGGTGAATCTAGTGGCGAGGATGGGTCTATACAATGAGGGCAGACTGATGGGAAGTGGCGAGTGAAGGTAATAGAGATAAATGGACGGAATTTTGGTGAGAAGGCTGCCGTCCTTTCTTGTAGAAGGTTATTGCTTTTTCAGTTGCCTCATAGCTCCGGATAAAAGCTGCCATAAACCATCTTCATCCATTGAATCGCTCTCCAGGAAAAAACAGAATATCACCTCTCTGCCGCCATTTGCTGCATTTAAACTTTACGCCCCATCTAATAACGATCTCAGACTTAACTTTCATTGCCGAATCAATTAACTGCTGCCAACAACGGTCTGCGGCACCTGCCTACCCTGCTCGCCCTGATGCGACATCTCACTTCGCAGAAGGCGGACACGCAGCGAGAGCCCACCACGTCCTTCTGTGCCGGTGCCAGTCCCAGCCTACAACACACGACAGCGAAAACGCAATGCTGATAGTGGAGACAAGGCAGCAAAGCGCTTGGATCGACAACAGCAAATGAAAAGGAAATATATAGCGTTTGCAGGCTCTGAGACTTCGAAAAAGGCGCCAGAGCAGGGAGATGGGTCTCAACAAACAGACTTCATCAATAGTGAACCAACTCCGACTCTGGAACAAAGCACGGATGCGCAGGGGAGCGAACCCGTGGCTTCATGGAGCAAGGCTCCAAGTACTGTTGCACTAGGAGAACTCACGGAAAGAACGAGCTCGGGGAAGAAGGCTTCGAAGAAAGTAGCCGGGAAGGTGGAATTTGAAATGAGTACACCGCCATATTTTGACAACGGCTCGACATAGCCAGCTTATACGGAATAGGCTAGGAGGATGTGCGAGATAGCTCTCATGAAACAGTGGGCCGTAGAATATGTGTGCGCCCTTTGGCTCGTTGCACAGAGCTGTTGACGTTCCACACGAATGGAACTCCCTTGTGTACCTAGGAGGTCAGACGAAAACGAAAAACAGGGATTCGATCCCAGGATCCGCGGAGGCATCATATCCCTTGTGCGACCAAATTTTCTTCTCTACCATGCTTATCATGCACTTTCATTCCCTTTCAACATCTTGATTCTCAGATTCGTTTTCAGATCGTGCGTACCACTCCTCAAAAGAAAGACAAAAATGCCCTACTGCTTGGGTAATTGCGTGTGCTGTTACCTTCCCACCCAATGCTCAAGCATCATAGAAAACGAAAAGCGAGATCAGCCGCACCACTGTAGCCAACCCCAACAAGTCATGAAAAACAAATGCTCACGATCAAACCGTCAAGCTCAGGCAAGATTTTCTCCCGGCCTCCGCCGTGAACCAGAACCGCCATACCCAGCCCACGAAAGCCAAGCCGATGGGACTAAAAGCCCCAGCCGGCGATGGTACCCGAAACGAAGCCTCACTGAGAGTGAAGTGTGGGACCTACGTTTGGATCAACTCGGATTAGAGATAGATGAAACCATCAGGTTTGTGGAACGGTGGGGGAACGAAACAGAAGCTGGACAAGAGACGGGGGAAGTGAAAGTTAGTCCGACTCAGAGCAATGACGAGCTTCTTCGACATCTGGAGCATAGTTATTCCCCGAAGAGAATTTCTGGAGAGGAGATGGAGGGCGAGCATGGCGAAGGTCAAGTGGAGCAGAGCTGGAGAGCGAGCATGGCGATAGTGAAGGTGAAAGGCGAAAGCGGCGTAGAGTACAAGAATAGTTCAACTTTGGGATATGACCCTTAATATAATGAAATAGGTGGATGACGATTACTGCAACACTGATGAGACCCTAGAGATCGCTAAGCCGCCTCTAGCTCGCAGTGAGACTATGATCGGGATATTTAGTATTCGTGCATGATATCTGGACCTTCGCTGGCATATTGTAACGGAAAGATCGGTAGCCTGGCACTGGTGAGCTGGAGATGTGGAGAAAACAGTACATGGCAGCCTGTTCCTTGTTCAAGATAAAAGAGAAGCGCATACGTATTCAACAAGTCTTTCCCTTGTTCCTTATCATTGTCTTCCTTCCTCTTATTGTACCTTTCACACAATCACCTGTTTCTCCTTCATTCTTTGATAATACCACAAGCTTTTTCTCCGACAAGACTGTCAAGATGGGCGGATCCAATAGGCCGAGTAGAAAGGGCTGGAATAGAACGGGATAGAAGGAAAGGAGAGGTCCGAAACCCGGTGGGTAGAGACAAGAAGACTTAAAGTAAGGCAACGAGTGCACGAGCGATGTGGAACCGGGATTGGCTTCTTCAGAGAACGGGCAGGATAAAGCGACAAACCAAAAGGAGATATAGAGGCTATGACAAGTAGCGATGGCGGATCTGGTAGCTTCCAAGATGCCAACAGCAAGAGGGTACAGAAGAATAAAAGCTTAGGCGGCCATGGATCTTTCCAGGGAAAGGGCTCGAGGAACGTTGCCCAAGCTGATCCCAATCATGGGCTACCAGAGCAACGCAACGCTGAATTCAATACAAAAGAGAGCGGCCTAGAAGCGGATTATGAGATCCTGGACAAAGGAGATAGTGAGGAGGACGAAGACGAGGGTTTTGAACTGATCGATAGAAATGTACCAAAGGCCGCAATGAAGCCAGCAAAGCGCCCTTGGAGTTGGCGTCGTTAGTGTTTTGAGCCAAGCTATCAAAGGGGGCGTCAACAGCGATGAACCTGGATGAGTCTCACTCTTTCACCCCAGGTGCTACCAATGACATTTCAGGTGCGTTGTCGTTACCGAAGTTAGGACATCCTCATTATCAATTTTCAGACGAACCTTGCTCCAATAGCTCTGGACTGAAAACATTCGTATAGAAAAGGTGTGTCAGAGTGAAGTGGAATGCTAGAGTGTCTTCGACATGGAGCTGACTTGTGACCTCCTTAGTCTGCAACGCAGTGGCCTGCTGCTGGGCTTATTATGTTTGCACTCCCTAGCACCAGACGTGGAGCAAGCCAGCTGCCTAGTCTTGATGGCCCCTTGTTTCCAATCGACCTGTGACCGTAGGGGCGGTGACTTTTGTAAAACATGGAAAGCGTATATATACCTCTTGGTAAGCCTCCCCCATTACTTCTGTACAGAGTAGCTTCCCCTCACACTTCGCTTTGAACACAAGAGATATCTCTTCTCATACTACGATTCAGCACTCGAGAACGTCGACTTGATTAGCACCAGCCTTACGAGATGTCGACAACCCAATCCGGCGGTCGCGGTGGGAACGAGAAACCGCCACAGAAACCTAAAGTCCAGGCAAAGGGCGATAATGCGAACAAGGAACAGACACCACTCACGAAGGAAAAGGTTCCCGATGAGGCAGAGTATGGTGAGGATGATAGTCAACCGTATGAGGAACCTGACAATGAAGACGAAGAATGGTACGACAAGGCTAAAGCTATCGAGGAGGATTTCTACGGAAAAGACGAAGGCCACAAAGAAGGTGAATAGCCGCCGATGAACCCCTTGAATAAAGAGCGGACTGACATTTTTCAGGAAAAGGAAGGGGGAAAGCAAAGAAATGATGTGCAGCCTGAGACAAGCTGCCATCCACTCGTGGCTTCACGGTCATGGATGGCAATGAAGTGATGGTAAATCACGGCAAAGCTGCAGTTCCATTAGTATCGCCATTGGGTATCATACTGTCATTACCGTCCTCGTCGTCTTCATCCAAATACTCCAATGGAAATGTTAGTATGGCTGCAATACCTCCGAGACCCTCCAGTTGTTTTCCACTTTCGTGTGTACTGCTTAGCACCTTGACCTCGCCTCCTTCCTTTTCCCTTACCTGATCTACAAGCCCCACCCATCTTCTCCTTGTGGCCACTTCTTGCGCACGGAATAGGCTGTCACTGATGAGCAGCACACCGCCTCCTCTCCCAACAGCGCCTTTCTCTACCGCTTGCTCGACCTCTCGTGGGCCATAAGCGGCTTTACCATCGTCTCTGTACAGTAAATCCATGAAGTCATGCATTAGCTTCGTCTCGCGTGCGTACTTGGTGTCTTTTAGTCGCGCAAGCACTTCTGGCGTCTGTAGGACTTCATTGAGGGAGTGCAAATAGCCAGAAGCCGCATGTGCCACTACCAAGTTCGATTTCTGTGCGAGAAGCGCCTTATTTCCTGTCCTTGTAGCGGTCTCCATGATATGTTTGAAGAAGGCTTGAGCAACGAAGCCAGGGGAAGCCAGCAGGATGGGCTTGTTTTCTGTAAGGTCCAGCTGTCGTAGAAGTGTATCGAGAGTCGTCTGAAAGAACTTCTCCAGCGCTTTATCGTGATCTCCCTGCCTCCCCGTCCCCCTCTTCTTCGGCACTGTCATCTCCACCTTCTGCCTCAACACCGTCCTCTGCCCTGTCAACACGGCTAAATGCGCCATCCCTTCCTGCATGACCACCGCCCATATGTCTGCTTGCTTGGCAGGATCACACGCCTCTCTCACGAGCCCCCTAGCCACGCTATCCCAACCGCCATCAGTTTTCTCCAGTGTAAAATTCCTATTCAATTCCAGATCGAGAGTATGCCATTGCCCCACTTTTGTATACTTGTTTTCTTCAATTATTCGGCCTGAGACGTGTAGGGCGGAGGCTTGGGTGTCGAAGTCGAGCTTCTCAACACTGATGAGGAGCGTGATGTGAACGCGGGTTGATGATGTTGAGCCGGTCGCGGACTCCGTTGTGACACGACGAACGGCGGAGGCGCGTAAGTGGTCGGTTGGACGAAGGAGGTTGTAGGCAAACCACATGTCTTCGGCTTCTTCAGGGAAGAGCGTGATGCTGCCGTTGCCATCGCGGTCGATGGATTGTCTTACTAGGCGCATGGATGTGTAGTCTGAAAAGGAAGTAGATAGTAATGGGACAAGGGTCTTAAGTCTAGTTGGATGCAATGCGAGGCACTAGGTTTTGGAAATTAGACAGCCCTTTGGTAAAAAAGATGTGTTCTCCAAGGAAAGGTGAGAGCAGCGTTTTCAAGTATTCTGCTCCTCACAACACATCTTGGCTGAATCTTCGGACACTATATCTGAGATCAGGAGTACAGATGTTTAGTAGACAGTATTGTCTTCTTTGTCTTCGGGAGTGTAAGGGAATGCTTGAGGGTGGAGGGTCCCGGAGGGTGTGACTGAAGGCGTTTTATCGAGAACAAGCCTGCTTTAGGCCTAGCGTGGACAAGAAATTGCATCATTGGAAGCATAACCTTTCCTTTCGACGTGTTAGTACTATCACAAAAATGGCAGGTGTCTTTAGACTCAAGATCCTGACACGAAGCATCAGAATACAATGCCAGGCGCGTAATCTCGCGTCGTCAGCGATGGTGAGAATGGATATATATTCCAGATATAAGATGCTCTCAGGTTACGAGATCCCTGCATTGGGTTTCGGGGTAAGATAATCTCTGACTTTCGCTCAACGTGTCTTCTGTAGTCGCTGGTTCTAGTACCCAGGGTCGGGAATATATATGCTCCCTAATAGCTGACGTGGAATGGACAGGTCTACCAAACGTAAAGCCCCAGCTGCCGGAAACATGTTCAACGACTGACAAGGCAACTAAAGACCGGCTAGTGAAGCAGAAGACATTGTACTGCATGCTTTCGGGGCTGGCTATCGCCATGTAGGTAGGATTTATATTTCTGAGTCGGATTGAGGGCTATAAAGTAACGAACGATCGTCAGACTCAGCAAGAGCCTATCGGAATGAGCAGCCCTGTGCTGATGCCATACGGAAAGCTATGATCCCTCGGAGCGAGATATTCTTTACATCGAAAGTGCCTCCGAGAGCGATGGGGTATGAAAAGACCAAAGATGCGATTGAGTCAAGTTTCAAGCAGACAGGCTTGGATTACATCGACTTGTAAGTCACTCCATCTATTTTGAGCACTGCGTATCTGGGTTCTGAGCATAGCGATGCGTGAATACGAGGCTTCAAGCCAAAAATGTTGTCCCAACGCCCGCTCCATAACCCTTTCAAAGACTCCGCACTCCGTCCTTTCTTCCCGTGAATCTACCATACTTCTCTCGACTTCGGCGGCTCAGTTTCTAGACATTCGCCCTTGGACATCGAATTCCCAATTCAAGCTAGCGTTCAACTCATCATATTTTGATCCCCAGATACCTTATACATTGTCCTTATGGAGGCAAAACAGCCCGCAACGGCAGCTGGCGTGCTCTCGTCGAAGCCAAATTGGAAGGCCGTATCCGCTCCATAGGTGTCTCCAATTACGGCGTACACCATCTTGATGAACTTGAAGCTCACATCAAAGAGCTTGAGGGTGAGTATGGCACTGGGAAAGGTGGAGAGATGAGCGTGGGACAATGGGAGTTACATCCTTGGCTGACGAGACCTGATATTGTACAATGGTGCCAGCAGAGAGGCGTAGTTGCTGAGGCTTATTGCCCCATCGTCAGAGGGCAAAGATTTGAAGACGAAATTTTACAGACGTTAACGAAGAAGTATAGCAAGACGCCCGCGCAAGTGTTGATTAGGTGGAGCTTACAGAAGGTAGGTGCATTTGTGGAGGGCAGTAACGTAGAAGCCTATGCTGATAATATGCAGGGGTTTGTACCTTTGCCAAAGTCTGTGACGAAGTCAAGAATTGAGGAAAACGCACATGTATATGACTTTGAGCTTACGGCGGAGGATATGAAGGCATTAGAGACTACAGAGTACTCGCCTTGCTCCTGGGATCCTACGACAAGTAATGACTAAGTGGTTCCCACCCATTTGCTACCGCGCAGTAGACACAACTGGGCTTCCAACCTCTCACCAGTGATGATCCAGTGCAGCGCATCCGTGCATAGCAGGTAACTTCCTCGGCCCTTCGCCCGTAGCAGATTTTATAAAGCACCCTTAGTCGTGAGAACTAGGTACTTCGTTATCATGTTTTGATACCTTACAAGACCCTCATCCCCTGGCTTTTTTCAATGTGCTCGAGTACATTTAGCAGTAATTGAGCACGAAACTCTTTTGACTCGGCGACTAGGTTGCAGACGCTCCACCTCCAGCAGGTCCTTAGAATTAGCGATCCCTCGTAGACACGTCTCCCATCTGGCGGCCATCCGGACGACAACTTTGATAGCGACTAGCGGATCTTCGCGTGTCAACGGCGAAGGTGCTAATGGAAAGGAACAATGGGTTTCAAACCGTCGCCTTAAGTTATCCATGGCAAAAATCTTCAAGCTGTTGATGCCGTACTTCTCACCCATGTGGTACATGCGCGCCTGGAGGTGAAGTGTTGGCTTCGTCGAGCTATCATCCTCTTGATTCTTAAAGTCGTAGTCAAGGAAATTGAGGTAACGGAGCATTCTCCCAAAGAGCGGGCTATCTTCGTCTGACCAAATTCAATAGTCATCGTCTTAGCAATGAGTTAATTGAACGAAGACCAATTGCTGTCCGTCGAGGCGGCTTACGCTATTTTCGTCTCGGCATTTGATATGAAAATAATTGATTAGAGCAAGGGCAAACGACCCCTTTGTGAACCTTGAAGTTTCAATCCTCGCAAGAAATGACCAAGTCGACTCCTTGGCTAGTGTCAAGCAGCCTACGTGGGTAATTCCCAACGTTTGGTCACAACGTGAATCAATTTTGACAGAAGCTTAATCTTCATAGGCTTCGAGCGGCTCAACCCTGGCAATATCCACTCTGAGGAAGCGCTCGATGATTAGGGGGAAAATTCGAGTCTATGACCTTTGAACAAATTGGAGCTCGCCTGCATAAATTGAAGAAGATCAGGAGCTGCTAAAGGCGAAGCTAGCAGGAAGAAGACTCGGTAGAAAAGCGCAGAGGTCTCAGTCCGAATAATGGTCACAGCGATAGATGGTCTCCTTAAAACCTCTCACTTGTCGCTAGTGTAGTGAAGTTGTTTCGTCCACTGACAAGTATAAGTGAAGTGATAGCAACCTGAAATTGACATGGGACAGAGACCATCGTATCTCTTTGCCACTAAAACCTCACCACCCACTCACGTAGCTACGAACTCCCTAACTTTAAAACTCGAGATGGCCTTAACAAGTACTCAAGGGCCTGCCAACATGTCAATTCCCCAGAAGCGCTCCAGACCAGACGGCCCCGCTCCACCAGCCTCAGAAGTTGCGAAGTCCGAGCTAATCGAAGGCTTCAAGGGGTGAACATTCCTTTCGAGTACCCAAAAACAACGCGCTGACAGGCACCAGCCTCCTCGAATCCGGAAAAGGATCGGACCTGACGATCACCTGCGGTGGCGAAACATTCAAAGTGCACAAAGCGATCATATGCTCTCGCTCACATTTCTTTGCCGCTGCCTGCTGGGGTGGATTTAAGGTGAGCGCAAATGAGGTCTCCACGACGGCATGGTTCGGAGAACATTCTAATCCAAGATCGGGCCATTGATTTTCTGACAGGAATCTGACACTGGCTGCATTGACCTTCCCGATGACGATCCCGCAATAATCGGCAGAATGCTGGAGTACGTTTACGTTCTTGACTACAAACTTGAGTCGACCAACCCTCCTTCGAATCAAGCTTTCATGCTCGGGCTTGGAATGCACGCGCGTTTATACGGCGCAGGCGACAAGTACGGCATGAAAGGCTTGAAAGCGATCGCTGAGGAGCGATTCTCAAAATGCTTGAACCACTACACCTGGGAGGGTGATTCTTCTGACAGCATCCAATCCTTTGCAGGTATGATGGAACACATCTTCACTAGTACTCCAGATTCAGACAAAGGCCTTCGCATACCGATCGTGGATTACTCCAGGCATCACCTGAAAAAGATGCTCAAAGATGAGTCGTTCAAGGAGGTTCTGGCCAGAGTCCCAGATTTGGCTTACGAGTTGCTGGTGCAGGAGGTTGAGAAGAGGGAGATGGTGGATCCTTCCCCAACAAAGAAGCAGAAGAAAACTCCTAAGAAGCTTGTGCCTGCGAGCTAATTTTAGATACTGCTTGGTAGGTGATTAAGGGACAGGTCGCAGCAGCGACTGAGCTGCCTCTGAGCGTTGACGAACTTGAGGAATGGCGGGTGAGATTTACTCACGACGTTGTGGTTACAAATACGTGATGAAAAGGCTTGATCTAGCAGGGAATATTGATCGATCAATCCAGAGTGCGTCAGCTCGAGCCTTGAGACCCGCGGACTTTAACGAGCTATAAGATCAATGACGTGATAACATCCAGAAGACCATCCTCAAGCATTACAAGGACCGTCATTCCCGATCTGTGCCCTCCCACCCCCTCATCACCAATCTAAGCCATTCCCGTCTCTCAAAGCCCGGTAAACCCCTCTCCCACGATCCAAGCTCCATTCCCCACCACTTCGACACTTCATTCTCACAACCATGCCAAGCCCATCTCTCTTGAAGCTTCAGAAGAGGTTGCAAGTAAACAGTAGCAAAGGACGCTTCCAACTCAACAGCACCGTTTAATCCCATTTTCCTGGCAACAGGGGAGCTTGACAGTACTCAGATTCGGTTCACGGTAAAGCCGCAAAACATCATCACAGTCACAAAGATCTAGACAAACCCTCGCTTGTTGAGCCCAGGTATGACATACTGATCGAGCACAATTCTCTTACCTGATAGGGTGAGATGTTATCCGCCCCAGGCATCTTATAAACACTGAACCCGGTCCTCAAATCTTTTGCAAGTGCTCAATGGCAAAAGAGTCATACTTTCTCTGATACACATTACAATCAGCAGAGCAAATACTTGCGCTGTCTATGAATATCAAAGAACTTGCAGTCTTTAATACAACATCAGCAACCTCGCACCTTTGCCCCAGCCACCTTCCGTGCAAAGAGTCGGAGCTGTTTCTTATATTCCTTCAACAGCGTACCTTCCCCTCCAACCGCCTTCCCAAACACACCCCTCAAGCTCGTCTCATCGCAGACCCTCATAACAACCCCAAAACCACTATTATAAAAGATCCCAACCGGTCCCAAGATATCAAGAATCTTGAACAAATCCGCTTCCTTCTCTATAGCCGTAGGTGCCCCGCCCATGCTTGTCAAGCATCGAAGCCTCACAACAACCTCTTCCAGCCTGTGGAGCTTCTTCGAACCCCTGACTACCCTCAGATGGCAAACTCGAGGTTGCGTATGCTGTAGATGATGGGCTCGGCTTCGTTTTTCAATTGGCGATTGACTAATAAGATACTGCTTGTTGCCCATATGATGCTGGATGGCGTGTGGGAGAATATTGTGGCTCTGGTGGTGGAGACTTCTCGATAGATCATGTCGCGTATCTCCCGCGGGAATGGGAGGAAAGGAGAGGGGCTTGGTAAGGTCATTGTGAAGAGATGTTGCAGCTATTTACTGATATTGAGGTCCGCTAGGCTCGTGATATTGCTTGTTCGATACTTGGTGTTTATATTTGTAAGGGAGCGAGCGTACATGCCGGTGACATTGCTCCTTTGATGCTCGAAGTTTGTATTCGTAGGGGAAAGACCGTAGATGTGCGCATGAAGCAGCGAAGAAGGCCATCGTTCGATGGAATAAAGGCCCGTTCGAGCCAAGACTTAATGAAATTCGAATAAATAAAAGTTAGTGAGTCAAATAATGAGAATATCATGAACATTTTCCCTTCACAATTGGCAACGGCGTTGGCGTAAGGCTATGATACATCGAACATGCCAGAACTGCAAGCCACGTACCTCATGGTATGGGACTAGTTGAGTAGCCTGACCATATCCATCATAAGATAAATGCTCTGTATATCTTCCTTAGCTGGAAGGAGCGTAGATCATTTGTTTTCGGGGAAGAAAGAACGTGCTGCAATCCACGAGGCGCCTCTTAGGCAAGGCTTTCAAAAAAATTCGAATTATAGAAGCCACGGCGAGAGTCAGAAGGTCAAAAACGAATACCACCATCTTGGCAATGGCGCTGTATAATGAGACAAAATTGAGCATGAGAAGTTACGTATCTTTATAAGTGCCCAGAGGCTAAAGGGTATTGCTTTTCACTGAAAGTATAGTACTATAAGCTCGGCATATCTTCACCAAAGGGCAGTATACCCAAGTCGCTGCTGATATGCAAAGGGAACGACTACGCAACGCCAAGCATGCGTAGACCCCATACCCAGAAAGAGTGACTCCACCCCCATGCCATGACCCATCCGATGCAAATTTTCGATCTTTCTTACATCATAAGCATACCAACAAAGGCGACCAACACGGCGAACATCGAGCCCCTCATTACTTCCTCGGTCTTCGACGGTGCGCCACTGGAGCTCTTGGAAGAGGGCGGATCGCCCTGGGTGAAGCCACCGATGCCCGTTGATGCTGAACCAGCTGCGCTGCTTGACTGGCTTCCGCCACTGCCGCTGCCACCGCCAGTGTTGCCAGAACTTCCAGTACTGCCGCCGCCACGTGAGCCATCTGTTCCTGGTCCAGCACCTGTCAAGCCTGGCACCGTTGCTACTTGGCTTGTTGCTACAGCTGAGGCGCTCTTGGTACCTGATGGCTTGGATTTGGGGTAGTCCTTGTTCATGTCCGTGCCTGTACCAAGCAGAGATTTGAGAATTGTTGCATCGTTGGTTGTAGCGATGGAACTCTGTACACCATTCCTGTCCGTGTATATGTATGAGTTGGTTCCTGAGACGTTCGCACCAGATGGGGCGTCGTAGCATTGGACGTTGACGTCCCGGTACATGGCGTAGTAGTAGCTATTTGTCTTGGGGTCCTGTGCGTTCCAATCGATCAACCCGCCAGCCCAAGCTACGGTGCCTTCTCCGTTCTTTGAGAGACCTGCGGGCCAAAGCGAGAGCTCGACACGAGCGGGACTTTGTGGATAATGGTATTGGTTGTCGGTTTTGTTGAATGTGTCCGCTTTATTCAGTGTCCGCCTGACATTCCCGTCTACCGACCAGGTCAGGGTATTGGGCTGCCAATCGATTTCGTACGTGTGCCACGCGCTAAAGGTATCGCCGCCACTCGACAAAGAAAGATTTTTCCCTTGCTTATCTGTACTTGTCAGTCGAACCCCTCCGATTGTGTATTGCCAGGTGCTTACAGTTTGTGATACCCTGAAAGTAGTAATTTGACTGCGCAGTCTCCAAGTCCGTCCCTATAAATTCGAAGTCGATTTCATCCTTCACGTCCGACAAAAGGATAAAAGCCGAGACCACACCAGCCCCTCGACTCGTCTTCATGGATGCAGAGACTTTCCCATACCACACGTAGTGTGAGCTGGCCAGAAGTGTTCCCGACGCACTGGCTCCATCTTCTGCCAACGTCAAAATGACTGAATCGTTATCCGGTGCCATCAAAGGTGTCCCACTCGAAACCCACTTTGCCTTTGTGGAGTCCCCAAGGTATTTTGTATTGGCCTCAATGTCATCCAAAGAGTTCAACTTGTAGTCTTGTGATTTGCATACTGGCGCTGGTACACAAGAGTTGAGGGAAAAGGAGTATTGAGGATCGCAGCCGCCGAGGCAGTAGGCTCCTACGCCGCAGGCACCGTACTCTACGAACAACGTCAGCTTCTCGTCCATGGGCGACCTGGCGCTGAGTGTAGTCCTTACGTGAACAACAGGGAATGCTTGATGGACAGTTGTTGCCAGCTCCACACGTTGTGCCCCCACCCGCCCCATTGCCAGCCTGACTACTCGACTGCGCGAGGACTGTGGATGCTGAGAGTATTGCGACCGCGGCCGCAGCCCGGAAGTGCACCATGGCTTCTGATATATGCGATTAAGAGTGCTGGATAGCTTTGTAGGTGTGGTGAATTAGATCGACGTTGGAGTTGTCGCAAGGGTGAGTGCAAGATTGAGGTTCGCTCCTGCCGATCTGAATGAAACGATTGAAGACAAACAATGGGATATTACTGTAAACGAAAGACTGCTGTAGTTAATTCACGTCCCAATAGACCTGTTAACGAAAGAAAAATATTAGTATAAGGCCACCTCGCTGTCGACGTCCGAGGAGAACGAAAAACATGAAAAGGCTGCTGCAGAGTTCGCAATTCTGCTTTGGCAAAGGGGGGGTTTTGCAGAATGCGCTAGTCCCGATAAAATTAAGTACGAAGCGTGGCGTTGGTTCTCGTATTTTTGGGCCGCAGCAAAAGTCTGGGCCAAGCCTTTTTGCGAGCAATTGAAACTTTCAACGTTTCTTTGTATATTTCGTTGATTCGTACGACTGGATTATCAAAAAGCCATATAAGTTGGAACAAAGTGATGAGAGGATGACTCAACGAGAGAAGAATATATCATTGTCTTCGTTCACGAAGAGCAAATATCGCCCCGATTTCTGCGCCTGACCATCCTGAGTTGAGCCGATGCATTATGTGAATGCAGTTGGACCAGCTCGCGGGTGGATCGAGATTGATCACGGAAACGTGGTCATTCAAGTACTAGGGGGAAAGTGCCTCCTGCGAGTGCAATGATTATGTTGCCAGTACACGCGTCATTTGCTGGTGGTTTTGGAGAGCGTAAGAGGACCTTCACGCTGGTGTGAAGTGAGTGCCAGAGTGCCCCCATCAGCACCAGTGAATGCTCGATATGCATTAACGCATGATGAGCCTCGAACTCCATGTTCCCCGCTTAGACTTCTCTCATTGACACAGGACGCCGTCGAGCAAAGCCTCCAGCTCGGCGTCTTGTCTTGATATTGAGGTCTTACTTGATCAAATGAGAAGCAGCTTGAGCGTTTATAGATAGAATCTTCTCCTCTATTGCGTTCGTATATTCAGGCACTGTAGCCCTCACAACTGACACCAAGCCTAGTACCTGGCAGCGAGCCTTAAGGGCCTATTTGCCCCAGTACTGGCTGAGCTTCAGCCATATTCTACCTTTCCAAAGCATCGACAACACATCAGCGGTAAGTTCGGTATCACGATCTCGTCCTTCCTTCTCAAGCTCCTGAACACAAACTTGCAAGCAGTTTTCATAATCCACAGAATATCTTGAATGTGGAAAGCGGAGGCGAATGCGATCCTCAGAGTCCAGTCCGAGCAGCACAGCATGGACCTTGGCTTCCGTAAGGTCTTCACTCAATGAGCATGCAGCGCAGATAAGCCCAGCCGGGGTGTCGACGCGACAGTACTCTATCTTTGTTGATGGAGCACCTTTTCCGTATTCGATTGGGAAAAGATTACCTAAAGCTTTGCGGGCTGTGCGAGGACTCCATTGAGATGACTTCTTGATAAAATCGACCGCGTCAACTTCCGTGTTGCAGTCTTTACCTAGTACATCTTGCAAAGCCATTGCGCGGCAAGCCTGTATGAAGTCGCCAGGCGTGACTTGGGTTGTTGCCTTGAATAATCGGTGGAAATGGAATGAGCTCAATCCTGCCGACGTGGCAAGACTATCGAGCTTCAAAGGGTTCTTGGTATTTGCATTGAACGTTCCAGCGATTATCTTGCGAAGCACCTGGCATATGCCTAGAACACCCGTATTCACTGTGCCCAACAACTCAGGCTTGCATCGCTTACATGCTCGAAGTTTGGCGTCTTCGGCGTCTTCAATGGCTCCTGGAAATGGGAAGAATCGAACGTGTCTCCGAGAGGGCCGTCTCGACGCACAAGAGGGCCGACAAAAGATCTTGGTTGTCAGAACGCCATATAGAAAAGCATGATCGGCTGCGCGGGACCTGGATTCTGTTGCGTGCCAGCGTTGGATGTCTGTGAGGAAGTCGCGACAAGGTACGTCTATCGATGGAGAGGTGACTGCTGAGCTAAGGAAGGATGTGGGCGTGGAGCTTTCCACCAGCGCAGGCGTTCCAACAGAGATGGCTTGATTAGCGGGAGCAGAAAAGCTGTCTGTGAAGTCGAAGCTCGTATCCCATGGGAATGGTACGTCTGAGAAGTACATATCGGCAGCAGCATCGAGGGACCTTCCAGTAGGGTCAAGCATTGGGCGATCGTCTGGGTGGTGTTCCAATTCTCGACGCCAGTCCTCCGTGTTGTCTTCACCGTGGCTGTTGTCGAGATTGGTATTATTTGGGTCTTGTTGAAAGGCATTCATGTCTTCTTTGTCTTTCTGCAACACACCCGGTGCGCTGGCGTAAATAGAATGGTACATCTCTAAGTCGGATGCTGGTAGCGAACCATGAAACAGGATCGGACTTTGCGAATTGCCAAAATTGCAGGTAGGTGCTTCTAGCTCTTCAACACCATGAGCGAAGAAATCTGCGTCGAACGCTAGGCAGTGGACATCGTGAAGCTGTATTGGTTGAGCTAGGGAATCCATCTTGATCTTGCTTTGAGAGACGCGCGTATGAGCAATTTGGAGAGTCTCAGCTCACTAGATCCTAAGGTAGGAAACAAATTATTTCGGACTACAAGATAGAGTTGGATCAGTACAGTTCAAACTTAGAGAACGTAGGTTATGAGAATCGAAGAGATCGACGCCTGCTCACTAAGCCCGCTAGTGGCCTTGGCGCAGGACTTTGACAGCAAGATTGAGCAAGCGGCATATTACCTGGCAAAAGAGCAGTTGACCTCGTTGACATTCAGAATGGATGTTGTTGTTGTTTTGGAAGGTCTATGGAGTTGAGACTATTTGACCCCCTTGCCAAGAGCCACTAGGCCCAAATCCAACGCTCCCCTTTGGGCCTTGCTGGCGCTACCTCGCCGTCGCTACTCCCCTGATTCCAGAGAAACTGAGCTATCCTAGCCCAAATACCAGCTGTTTCCCCCAGCCAATTGCCATTCCAGAGCCATTCTGGCCCTACCGAGCTATCCTAGCCCAAAACTAGCTGTTTTCCCCAGCCAATTGCCATTCCAGAGCCATTCTGGCCCTACCGAGCTATCCTAGCCTAATTTTTATTTGTAGCCTCGTTTCCACCTCGTTTCTACTATCTTGGCTCGTTTCCGGATCGTTTCTAGCTCGTGAAAGTACTTTATTTCAGAGTACCTTCTTAACCTTAGTGACCTTTACCGTAGCGCTACCGCTAAGATTATATAAACCTTCCTTTGTCCATTATTCCTATAGTTATTCTAGGGCCAGCTCGGGATAAGTTTATTAATAGCGTTCCGTAGGGTGTCCTTTATTATACGTTTTATATACTAGTTTCTCCCTTAAGCTAGCTTTACTGCCGGCCTTTTTAAACTTTAGAGTTTAGGCGTTTTTTTCGTCCTTATTTTTCCGCCTCCGCTCTTCTTTTAAGAGTATTTCCTTTACTTTTACCGCCGTAACGTCGGTAGATATTAACTATAGTTATATAAAAGACCGATAATCCTGGTCCTCGGATAACGCCATAATAAGATAGAGTAGTGTACGTTTATTATTATTAAGTTTGATTTTCGTAGCGTCGATTTATTCCTTTAGTATTTTAACGTAGTCTAGGAACTCCGAGATCGTTTTAAATTTATTAATATTTAGCGTATAGTATTCCCTCGTAAAATATATAAATTATACGTCTCTAACTGGTTATAGTAGTATTAATAAATATTAAAGTATTAAATATTCGTTATTAAATTCAGCCTCCTTTAGCTTCTTTTTAATAACCGGGCTAATAGTAAGAGTTATAGTATCGGCTACTTCTTTAGCCTTTTCCTATTAATCCTTCCTTTTTTTTATAGTTATTACCGTCTCCTTTTTATCCTTAACTGGAACCGACTCCTACGTATACTTCTATAGCTTTTTACTACGTAGGTATACGCGTATATTAATAAGCTAGTCGCTGAAATTATTTTCTATAAGGGGTACGATATATAGGGAGACGACGTTCGCCGATTTACCTGTATTTACTATCCTAGCGCAGGCGTTGTCTTAACTATGACACTGACGTGGTCACAAACGGAATAATAAGAATAGGGTGCGTAAACAAGCGCTAACCCGGGCTCATAACCCGTTAATATTCAGAATGGATGTTGTTGTTGTTTTGGAAGGTCTATGGAGTTGAGACTATTTGACCCCCTTGCCAAGAGCCACTAGGCCCAAATCCAACGGACCTCGTACCTGCCCTCAATATCGAATGGGCCCCCATTGGCAGCTGGCCCCATTGGCAGCATTGCTGCCAAATTCCTCGACACATACTGATGGGACAGCAGTAGCCAAATGCATAAAGGCCCAGCTGTGCGCTGTGCTCTCCTTCTTCATCAATAGAAACACACAAAAGCCCCTCAGCTACTCTATATCTAATCAGTATCATTCCCTGTACGTCTTGAAAGTGTTCAATCATCCCACAAAAGCCCATAATCTATCACAAGCTTGTCACCATGCACAGGTCAGTCTCACCGGCCATCCTCTACTGGGGCGCACCCGTCATCATAATTTCCACCACCGACCCCGACGGCAGCACAAACATTGCTCCCATACCCTCAGCCTGGTGGCTCCGTTAACGCTGCATTCTGGGTCTAGCCTCAAGATCTCAAACAACGCGGAATCTCCAACGGTCCAAGCAATGCGTGCTCAATTTACCTTCAGACACCATGGTATCGCACTTCAACGCCTTCGCCAAAACGACTGGTCGCGAAGAACTGTCTGCCTTCAAGAAAGCAGCCGGCTACCGGTATGTCAAGGACAAATTCGAGGCGGCAAGACTTAAGCCTATGCCATCTGAACACGTGGAGCCATCAAGTACAAATGAATGTCCAGTCCAGATGGAAGAGGAGCTTGTAGAAATTAGTGAAATGAGCAAAAATGAAGAGGGGATGGCAGGAATTTTTTCTTGTGCTGGATGTTGAGATCGTAGGTGTATGCCGAGGGTGGTTTATTGCAAATGGGAGCCGAGGACAGGATTGATGCAGATAGGCGGAAGCCGCTTATGATGAAATTTCAGCACCTTCTATGGGTTAAGTTCTGGAGTCGGTTGGCGGAATTGATGAGGAAAACTATCGCTGATTGAGACGCTTTATGGATGTCATGAAACGCTTCATTCATCATCGATTGACAACTTCATGCACTCACTAGGGCAACAACGGCCAACTTATCGCCACAATCCACTATCTAGGGGTATCATAAACGCTAAATCCATTATTGACAGCTGCATGCATGGGTGTCAAGATCCAACTCTTCGCCCGACTCCACTGGCTATGGGTATCAAACGATCATAAACGCCCCATTGCCTGCCACAAACCCCGTCGCATCTTCCAATCGGCGACCTGCCGTCACCACTCGACTCACACGCATCTCAGGAGCCCCAACACTCCTCAAAACCCACTCCAGACTCGCATGCTTGGGCACAGAGATGATTGGGTACGCGGTATCCATGCCTTGCGTGACAGGCTGGATTCGCACGTTGCCATAGTCAATGGCCAACCTTCCGCGGATTGGCCCAACGTGGTTGACCTCGTCCCTCCCCTCCGCGTTCCACTTCCCGTGGCGGAACATCAGGATGTCCTGGCCAGACCACCCTTCCAAACACTCGTGGCTGGCGTAATAGCCACAGCCGTAGGAGACATTTTGGTACTCGACATTGGTGGCTTTCTGTGGAGGCGCCATCTGCCAGCGCTCAAGGTCTTTGATGAACTGGAGCATCTGCCGTGGGTATGGCAGCAACGTAGCGCGAGGATCCACGCGCCGAGTCGAATCGATGCCCTGCTGTGACACCAGAGCCCTCACTCTCGCACACTCTGCTTCATTGATGAAATGAGCGTTCATGCGTGCGTGCAAATTGTTGTTGCACTGCTGCGAGTAGGTTTTGGCTTCTTCTGATGTACTCCACCAATTGGGGTGGATGCATGGGCATACCTTGGGGCTCTCCAAGACTCTGCCAGGCTGTGCGTATTGTCCTTCGAAGGATAGGTACAGCTTCTGGTCATGGTAGTAGTGCATGGCTATAAAGACCGGCTCGCACTTGACGCAAGCTGGCTTTCCATGCTCCATCAGAGAAGACGAGGAGCCGTGTCCACAAGAGTAGTTGACAACATTAAAGATACACATGTTTGCTGTATTGATCTTCTGTCTTGGTCTTGGTGGCGAAGGTTGTAGATGGAGATGAGTAAGAATTGGAGCTGATGTAAGCTGGTTGAGAGTCCTTGGAGAGGTAAGTCTCAGAGAAGATCGAGAGAAGATGGTGGGAACTGTGGACGAAGGAGCTGTTGAGAGGCGAGATGCGTTGGAGAAGGTGGTGGTTTGTAAAGAGAGAATTCACGGCCTTCCAGTGGCAGAACTATGACACCTCCCGAAATGTAACAGGGGAGGGAAGGAGATCGAAGAGAATTGTTCTGTGGTGCTCGATTGCCTTGGCGGACGTATCACAGCCTGGTATGCACTTGATGTTCCCCTGGTCTCTGGTATGCACAACCTTTGAGAAAAGCTAACACAAACCCACAGTAACAGTAAGGGTTTGGTACTTTGATGCCTTTTGCCTTGGAGAAAATGCAAGATATGGTCTCAGGTATGCACAAGCCTTTCTTGAGACCTGCACAGTTCTGTCTTGATTGCAAAGCAAGTTGATTTATGGCAGTAGGACCTTGGTGTTGAACTTGCCTCAGAGAAAATTAAAGCCTGGAATACTGCTAATGTTTCTCTCTTCTTGAAGTCGGCATGCACAAGAGTAAGAAAGCAAGCAAGTGCAAGGTGTGAAAGACAAGTGCAAGCTTTGGTGGCGATGGTCGATGATGTCGAAGTGTGTGAGTATGTAGAAGAAAGAAAGCTCTGGGGGAGGGAAAATTTATATGTTTATATATGCCACAGACCACATCACTTCTCCCACTTAACACTGCCGGCGCCCCGTGAATAGCCTCACTTCAACTAGACCGCGGACCGGCCCGCAGTCTTCTGACAAAAAAGGTGGGTGATGTTGGCTACTTATAGGGTGGCTACAGCTGGTCAAGTGAATCTTCTGCCGGCACTTGGACAGGGAAGGATTAGAAGCGATGCAGGGCAGGAGCACTTCATTCAGGGGGTTTCACTTTATCAGTGATTGTGTCTAACAGATGAAGTCAGTGGCAGCTTACTGTGGCCTTTGAATAGGACTAGAGGTGATGCAGGGCAGGAGCACTTCATTCAGGAGGTTTCACTGTATCAGTGGTTGTGTTTAATAGATGATATCAGTGGCAGCTTACTGTGGCCCTTGAACAGGATTTGATCTATACTTATGCTCCTCTACGTCCGGAAACTCTGATAATTGCTACACAAGACCAGTCATCTGGATACAGCGTCTATTGTGATACATACGCTAACACAAAAGACGACTCATGGGTATCGAGGCAGCACAAAATATTCGTCAAGGGCATTGGGTAATCCAACTGCGTGACAAATTTCCCAAAACACCAAAATTTTTGCCACAGGGCGCAGTCATTTGGGCACACGATCTTTTCAGATCCACTCCCGAAGTATGCTGAAACAGATGTGGATCTAAGGGTCACCAATTAGAAGACGAGGCGGTGAGCAGGTGGATACCAGAAACGCTGAACATTCAATTACATGGCAAATTTGCCAAACATTTACCGCGCAAGATCGATTAGGAGTAAAAATCGCAACATCTGATCTATATGCCGAAACATACCGAGATATTCCTGGGCAACAGGATTACCAATCGAAAGATCAGGTAACGAACAAGTGACTGCACAAGCTCCTTGCGCAGTGGGTTGCACGGGAGAGTATGATCTTTTAGCGACCGAGGCAGATGGCCCAAGAATAGGCTTGTGACGCAATGAGGAGACAACCGATGGGATTGAGGTGACCATCACTGAAGTCGTGTGAATTGAGAAGTCATATACTGTATTCCCAGGGACAGAAAACCAATTGTGTCAGTTTCAGCAGACAATGAGGCACGATGGTGACGAACTCGCAGTGACCGAGGCAGATGGCACCCAGATAGGCCTGTGGCGGTTTGAAAAGATCATGCTAGGAGAAACGGTGTAAATTGGATTAGTGGCATCTATGGTGTGTCCGTTGAGAGGTCTTTCATTGGAGTCTCAGCAACAGGGTGTTATGTGCGTTGGTTGAAGCAGAAAGAATAGCAGCTCAATATTTGAAGGAGATCGATGAAACACATTGATACCAACGCTGGGTAAGAAAAGATCGCTGATGCCAGTGTTGCTCACCAAATTCAGATCAGGTTCGATAAGGTCGGCGTGTTGCTTCGCAGAGAGTCCAGCAGACTATGACGTGAAAAGATAGTCTATCATGCTGATGCTGAAGCTGAAATAGACGAGATGTCCAATGCCAAAATTGCTTGTATTGACTTGAATCAGACGCGAGGCAGTGATTACAGTCCTCACAAGCAATCCTCCACCATACACCAACCTCTCATTACAGCCGTTGCTAGTAAGCCTTGCCCAATGCACAGTCCGCCAAATCGCCACCTCATTTCCCAAACCCTAGCAAGGCGCCCAAGAGGGTGAACGCGCTCCACGTCTTCCTCGTCCACCCCGCCCATGACGCCCATGGTCGCTCCCATTCTCCCTCTCCCTCTCCCTCTTCTCATTTACGATTTCCCTCTCAAGCGCCACCTTCCCCTTCTCAAGAGCGCCTTTCTTCCTCTCAAGATCCGCCTGACGGCGATGCGAACGGCAGGCACCATTCACAACGTACTCAATGAGATCAAACAATCCGCATGGTCGGATGGGGTATCTGCGGCCGCGTGCAAGATTGATGTTGTCGTGGTTGTCATAGTAATAGGTTTTGCAGTACCTCTCCAGGATGGGACCGGATTTTTTGCAGCCGCAGGCGTAGTAGTCGACGGCATGGAGGCACATTGTGGGTTTGGGTGGGTGGATGATTATTTGAGTGTGGTTGAAGAGTGGTGGATGGTGAGTGGTGGGTTTTGTGAGCTGGAGAACGAGAGAAGGTGGAAAAGCAGACCTATTTGTACCCAGATGAGTCGTAGGCGAAAGACAGCAGAACGCAATGGAGGGTGATAGATGCATGAAGTGGGTAACAGCCACAAAGAATGAGGAGCTCATAGCAAAGCATCTCTTTGAACCCTAGTGTATCGCCATAGCAAACGTCCTTGTAGCTTATGTAGAACGGGCTTCTAGATGCTGCATGCACGAGATAGGGCTGTGGAAACCTTGAGAACAACAAGTGAGTTACCCTGGAGTTATAAGATTAATCACACACTTAACCTTGTAACGAAGGCTGAACTCACGATCCTACGCTTCAAACTTCATGGAATAGAGAGTTCATAGCTCTAGAACTGCAAGTCAGAACATGGTTTGGCTTATGCCGAGTCTTGAACTCACCGTTCAACACTCACACAATCCATAAAATCAAAAGTCTGTCGCTTGCAATACTCTCAGGCCAACGGATCCACGCTCATACTTCTCGAATTCGTATAGCATTTCGATAGCGTCTTGCGGTGGGGGTTGAACAAGGACAAAAGCAAGCAGCGATGCCGACAGCACTTCAACAAACATTGGAATAGCAGATTATCAGTTCTAACAATGCAAAGCTTGCTCATCTGGCAACTCCGTAATAACCTGCAACGTAATGAAACATGAAGAGCAAGGAGCAAGATACAAGGTCGATAAGACTTCACAATATATGGAATTAGCAGGGTATCAGCCTTAATAATACAATTTATACTCATCTGGCAACTCCACAGCGCCTTGCAATGGTAAAAACACAACTCACGACGCCTTCTATCCCTGCCAGTACACCCTAATGCGGAGCACCACACCCACAATCCAAACTCCGCTTGAAGTCGCCCTGATAGTGATCTAGATCTGCATGCGTCCTGTCCTCCGGCAGCATCTCACCCTGCCATTTATCCGTTTGTGCAAGCACAGCACCCTTCTCTTTTAGCTCCTGAGTCACAGCGTCTAAGTCGACGTCAAGATACTCCCGAATGAATTCCCCAATTTCCGTATTCTCATGGTTCCCAATCAACTTTGTTGCATGCTTCGGATTTGACGCGTATATATTGACATCCACAGCAGAATGACCGTGGGTACTCCATCCCACCTGCGCCCGCCTACTGATAATATCCGCAAATACATACGAGGCGGGCCAAGGATCGTGCGCGTTGTCAACGAGGCGATTGAGCTCGTCATCTGTGGCATCGTAGACACCGAGACCGAGCTCGATGAGCTGCGTGCGGATGTAAGTGGCTAGAGCATCTGGGGTCCAGTTCGCATGCTCGGAGGTTTTATGGCGGAGTTGGTAGGCAAGGTTTTCGGCGGAGTGGGTTGCGTTGATTAGCTTGTCGGGGTACCAGCGGTAGACTGGGTAGGCATCGTGGAGTTCTAGTTGCCTTAGCTTTAGCTGGGGAGAGTAGACGTGGGGAGTCTTACGTCGAGCAGTGGCCAGTCCACCAGTTTCGTGGTCACTGGTCCCCACGAGCACGCCTTCCACATCGTCCTTGTCCAAGAAGTCCAAGACGCTGGCGAAAGCCTTGTCGTATGCTAGCACCTCATGCACTTGGGCGACGGGATCATTACCATGACCAGCATGATCAATCCTACTTCCCTCAATCATAAGGAAGAAACCCTGCTCGCTGTCCTTGGTAGCATCGCTCAAAGCCTTCAATGCTGTCCGAGCCATCTCATCAAGCGATGGGTAGATGTCGTTCATGTTTCTGCGATCTACCTCATACGGGATGTCCGTAGTCGCAAATAGACCCAGGAGAGGCAGTTTCACTGCACTGCCAAAGTTGAGCCCATCGAACGCCTTCTTGTCACTCGCATAGCTGAAACCTTTATTCTTGGCCAACTCAACAACATCTTTATCATCACCTCGGCACGACCCTCTGCTACTGTTCGGCAAGAAATGACACTTCCCGCCCCCAAGCATAAGGTCTACCACCCTACCCAACGGAAAATCTCCAACCATCTGTTCCGCAATCCTATCCTCATCCTCTCTCCTATTGACATGCGCTGCAAAACAAGCAGGCGTAGCATCCGTAATCCTAGTCGTAACAACCAAGCCAGTCAAATAGCCCGCCTTCTTCGCTGCCTCCAGCACCGTCCCACAAGGCGAATGATCTGGCAGAACAGATATAGCACCATTATAACTCTTCTTCCCACACGAGAATGCCGTGGCACCAGCCGCAGAATCCGTAATCAAGCTGCTCGTACTCCGTGTCCTCGACGATCCAATGAGATGCTGATCCAGCACCAGCACATCTTCCAGGGGTAACCCAATCTCCGTCTGCCTAAAGCTCCTCGTCAAACTCAGACTCGTTGGACCCATTCCATCTGAGACCATGAAAATCATATTCCGCTTCCCACTCGTTTTTCCATTCTTGCCCCAGCCGCCAGAGCTGGCTGGACGTGATGTTTCTTTGTGTTGGTAGAGGACAGCGAGGACGATCACGAGGGCGGTGGCTATGAGTGCCCAGGTAAAGATGCCGATTTCGCGCCAGAAGGGCCAGCCATGTTTGCGGGATGGGGGGTTGGATTGGCCATTTAGGAGGGCGTCTTCTTCTTCTTCGTGGCGGTTGCTGGATTCTGGTGAGGAGGGGCGGTCTTCGGATAGGAGAGGCTCTTGGCCTTTTGCCATGGTGAGTGCCAACTTTCAATTGGGGGTTAGACGGTGGTGGGGTGGAGAATGCATCTATAACTGTTGATATAGATGCCACTTAGCGGGTTGGCAGATGATTCAATCATCGGATCCTATATCTTCAAATCAGGACAGCTTAACGTTCGAACAGGACTTCCCCCTTTTTCCAGGGCTTGGCAAAAACCAAAATTCCGACCTTAACCTCCAATGAACGATGAGAGCGGTTTTGATGAACCATGCGATGAGAAAGTTGAAGTCTAATATAGTTTCCAAACCTTTATATGATGTTCCAAGTCCCAGCGTCGAGACTAATAAACCTAAATCTGCCTAAAGCACTCCACCTCATTCAATCCAGAGCCTCCGAAATGCCCTTCTACAGACTGCATTTCCATAAGATCTGCTCATCCAATGTTTTCATTGATCTTATATTTCCCATCATACTTTGGCCGTCGTCCTCTGAACAGGCTGCGATCTGTCGCTCGCTAAGCGGCTTCTATCACCGGACGAATCCAATCCGACATTCAGACCAGAAGCCTCCCGTCTCCCTCTCTTAGTCCAAAACGCCCCTGGGGTACTGCGGGCAGCGACACCACCACGCACAAGATGATAGTCAAGACCATCTCAGGCACCACGCTCAGGATGACTACGATCGCCAACTACGTTGAAAAGGTTGAACGCTTTCGATGATGAGGACACCGACGGAATAGGCGCAACGAGCCGCGATGAAGAGGATTGCCACAGTAACACCGTATTGCAACTGCGTAGACATTTGAGTATGTTGGGAGTAAGCAGAACGTAAGTGAGGGACTGACGCTCGTGCCATCGGCGTACGCAGCTGCGCCTGCATCTGTGATGTGTGCGCCTTGAAGAGGAGAAAGACTGGATCAGCATACCAAGCGGGCCGCCGCCCAATGGAATCATGGCCCTTGTCTTCTCGTCGGAGGTCATCGACACTACTATCCAGGTAAAGAGGAGGGCCCAGCAAAGTAAGAGCGCACCGGCACCAATCTTCATCAGAAGTTTGGCTGTTGAGATCGCATTGCCACCCTCGAGAACGATGACTCCTGCGACGAGGAGGCCGAGTGCCACGCTGACGAGCATGTGGTAATGGAGGACGAGAAACCATTCGAGCTCGCTCTTCAGGGTGGGGTTGCGAGCTCTCAGTCTGTACGATAATTGGATAGTGACTATCAGAATAGTGAGACAGCCAAGGCTTACGCTTGGTGGAGGGTTCCAGCGGTTGCAAGAAGCAATGGTGACAGTCTGATGTTGTTGATGGTCAAGGTTTTCCCATTCATCGTATGACCATCCTCTGCATGTAATTCGACTGCACTTCCTACGATTCGGAGAAGACAGATGATTCGGAGGTAGACTTAACCGAGGAAGCCCGGCCAGCCATGTTTCCGGAGACAGAAGAGAGCTGGCTGGATGAGGATAATGTAGTTAGCGATATCGACGATTGCAAGTGGATCGGCCATTATGACCTTGGTGACGTGAAGATGGCGCTTTGTGACTTGGATGAATGTAATTCTGCAGGAAGGGTGGATCAGACGTCAACAGATCTTTGCTCGTAGAGCAAGTCAGAATGTATATATTGATGCTGGAACACACGATGTGAGATTGCATATCGGTGTCTGATTGCGGTGTAGTGACTAACACGTAAAGAAGGCTTGCTAAGCCTCGCTCACGGTCCTTGAAAGGCTATAAGTCTCCTATATGCATGAACGGAAAATACCTTTTAGCCCTGAAACGCTCTGTGCTAAAGTTTAATAGATGCATGGGAAGGGAAAAGTAGCCTTGCCGTTTCGGGAGGGAGAACGAGAACGAGAGCGAAACCGAGATCGACTCAGCCGCACTCAGCACGCTGTCCGAGAGAAGCCACGTTTCACCATTGGCAAGAATATTGCTACTTGTATTGTTTCATGAGGCACCATTTGCATGGATTGCAATGGCCAACTCATCATGTCCTGCCACTCCACTCGCAATATGATTTGAATACCTCGAATCTCTCGTCACCCTGCTTGTCCGATCCACCAAATCATTTCCCTGAACTTGCCAGAAGGGCGAAGTAACAAGCAAGTACGACTAGTGCCCGTGGCTGTTGTTCCTCTACCAAGTCGATGAATTCTATGGGAATCAGCAGTGGGGATGAGATCAGTCTTCGGCAGGTGTTATCAGGTTCTTCTCCGGCTTTGATAGCGATCTTGACTGCGGCGATGAAGCTCAAAGTTGACTTGTCTGCTTCTCGGATCTTCGAATCCTAAGGCTCATTTATGACATCCGCTTGGCTTCGCTGAAGCAGGATATTCGAGGCGCTCTTGAAATGCCGCAAACGCACACACGCGGAGAATACTCGAAGTAAGGCATAAGACATCAGCGTTCTCTTTGCTCGCATGAGAGAAGTCATCAGAATGGCCCCAAATAGCTGAGTCCAAGAAATTCTGGTGGACTTTCTCAGCCTCCGCCTCGTGGGGTTGGGTTTTAGCCAGATGCAGTGCAGATAGAGACAATAAAGAATATCGAAGCGCATCATTCTCGAAAGGCAGGCTTGGTAACGTCCCTCGCATTGGACAATGTCCCTCCTAGGAGACTTTTGCTGGTATTTGTCCGACACTGCTGAAGTAGCTTGAGCTCGCGAAGGCGCCGTTCGCGAGACTCGGAGAAGTGGAGAGTCTTCGTATTACTCGCACTTATACTAGGGCTTAGATTGGATCTAAGCCCTTCAGAACGTTTTTCATGAGGCTCTAAACGTTCAGATCTTCTATTAGGGTTCTGGTGGTCGTAGACGCATGCCATTTGGTAGCGCTGACGGTGCCGACATGTTAATTGGACTTCATCGCACCATTTGTACAGTCAAATGCGTTTTTCTTCAGGTTTCCAGCTAGCCATAATAGTTGTCTCAATAGTGAAACGCATGGTAGCTTATGCCGAAAGTGAATTGCCTTTCTTTAAATGATATCCATAGCTTTTCGATGAAGCGAACCATGGAAAGGATGATCCCACCTTGACTCGATGGGCTCTACATTACTGGCAGCCAGTCCTAGACTTCTTATGATAGAGTCTCAGGGCGCCCTTTGTCCCTTTACGCTCGTTACCATCTGGCGCTTTAGACGGCGTTCCTGCTCCGCTGCTACTGGTCGCGTATCGAGTCTGCCGCGTCTGGGCACTGGACTCAGACATGTGGGATTCCCGAATTACCATCGGTGAAAGCACTAGGCGTAGCTTCTTCGCCAAAAGGGAGACAAGGTGCGCAAAAGTTTGCGTTTTAGCCCCTCAAAGAAGGCCAAGCTTTACCCCTATTCCAACAATGATACGTAGACTGGTGGACCGGTTTTTTATTTTTTGGATTTTGGATGCCCCACCAAATCCAAAATCCGAAATCAAAATTTAGACTACCACGTCACAACCAGTTCTCGTAAGGCTATTAAAATTTCAGGAATTCCTATTTAACTATATCTCTACTATAGCCTTAATTGTTAGATAGTTAGGATCTACGGTTGTCAGAGTACGTAGAGTTTCGTTGATTTCGTGCGAAGCCTTGGCGTAGCACGCGTAGGTCGGTAAATCCGGAGATTCCGCCGACCTACGCCAAGCCTTCGCAAAAAATCAGCGCGAAATCAGCGAAACCTATACCTCTTAATCACTACCGATTATAATTATTAAAAAGCTTGAAATATACTGGAGCTATAATTATAAAGTAATTCTTAAAGTTTTAATAGCTTTATAATAAGCGCTTGTAATATGCTAGCCTGAATTATAATTTCCGGATTTTAAAAACGGTCTATCATTGTTGGTCATCGTTCTGGAAATTATTACCATACGCGTCACTTTTTCGGCAAGCTGCATACAGCAGTACACGTCCACTGGCCGGGAATAGACCGAGAGAACGGAGATGCGGGCTGCTGCATAACGCAAGCATGACAGCATGGAGTTCAACCTCTAGCGGAGGACGGGTTTTACGGGACGGCAGCCCGATCGAACAATTGGTCCTTCGAGATGTTGTACTCTACATAGGCGAGAGGCCAAACGCCTTAGCCATGCGTTGTCTTCTGGAAATAAACTACTTCAAACTATATATTACCAACGACGAGTGAGCTGAAAAGGCGATTTCCAATGACTTCGTGTCTTCGAAGCGATGGCGACGGAGCTTTCGCAGAGAGGTAAGATCAACAAATACTCTTGGGTTTCGAGCTTCTCTTGCGGGTTTTTTGCATTGATGTGCGAAAAGGTGGTCTTCATCATGTCTAACATATGGTAGATCAACTACCAGGAGTTCAGTCCTCAGCCCGTGAAAAGGCAGAATCTCAGCAAAACTGTCTCGTTGGACAATTGACCAGTGTCGCTCGCCTTTTCCGCGATCTGGACGCTCTCTTCATAGCAGAAGCTCACAAGCTGAATCTGTTCGGGGCGGTAAAAGACCCTGACTATATGTATACTTCGACATACATACCTGCGAGACCCAGCCTGGATCGATTGGACCCCTGTGATCGAATGGCAATACTAGAGATCCTTGACGGAAAGCCCGTCTTCCCCTTATGGGCCGTTGTTATAGAGTCCGGGACGATCAGGAATCAAGATTTGACGCCCACGAAATGTCTTGACCACAACAGTTTCACTCTTGAGTTGGAGAGGCGGGCCAACAAAATCACTGCACATATTGCTTCAGCAACAGTTCAAAATCACCCAGATTGGGAAGCTGTCAGTGCAAGTCTGCGGAGTAGGATCCCTTATCTTCGGAGATCGCTTGGTCTCTTAGAAGAGGTGACGAATGATGGCGACGACACAAGCCCAGATACTCTGATTGAATCAAGTCGAAATTCTATGCAAGAGATTTAACGTAGGCTGATCGCCGCCCGGAGTTATCGAATGGTCGACTAACCGCAATCAGAGAAGACCAGCGATGGCAGAACATTTCTAGATAGTCAATCTGGGCTGCAAGCTTCGAATGTGCTTCGGGGTGGATTCAGACATCGAGCATTGGCGGTAAGGCATTTACACCCAGAAGGCAAGCCTCGGCAGCTTAGAAGAGGCAACGGTCAAAAGAGACCTTTTGTCAACCAGGTTATGAGGATAGTCTTTACGCGCATACATCATGATATACTCAACAAATTGCGCCCGTAGAATCGCTTCTCAAAGCGGTCAAAAAGCGCGCATTGCTGCTAAAATTGTGATTCTGAAACTTTGCAACCCCTATTCAATCTCCCCAAAAATCCTCAACGCAGCCCGTCCTCGCTCCCGAATGGCCAATCGATTTCCCAGACTATCTGAGATTTTCCTTTCTAGAGCTTGCCACGCACAGAAACTTCCAGCAAGCCCGAATCAATTATTGCTCCCAAAAACCCTACGCACGATTTCGAGAGGTCAAGAATTCTCATGAACAACACCAGGTCCAAGCACCTTTGAATCACTCGATATACCTTGCGAAGATACCAGCATTGGAGTCCCCCAAGCCAATGTTGCGGCTGGATCACGCCGCTGCACAACATCGTTGACAAAATCAAGATTCTCCGCAAGAGCTCGCTTGAAAATCCTCTATCGTGAACAACGTCGTCCAGTGGCAGGTTGCAAGGGCCGCAGCAAGGTCACGAAGCCCGCGGTCCGTATCTGGTGTACTGTTATACACCATTGGAATAGTGGCAATAAAGCCACGGGCGGACAATGATACAGAGGATTCGAAGTTCGCCTTGGCGAATAGGTTCCGTCGCTCCACGACGTAGTTGTTGTCCATGGCGTCCTTTTTCGCATCCTCGGGGCTCCAGTCAGGGGGTTCTGTAGCGGTAATCAAGTCACCGGCGGTCAATGATAGGGAGGCGGCGAAGTTCTCCTTTGCTTTTAGCTTGAGTCCCTGCATATCGCATTTGTCGCCCATGGCGTACATTTTGGCATCGTCGAGAGCAGAGCGTGGGGTCGTTGTCCTGTAGTCTGTCGAACAGCAGCAGCGTAGCACCATCTCCAGGTGTCTTGGATCGTCATGGTATAGATCAACACGCTTGGCTTTTCCTCACCGAGGAACACATGGTTAGTTCCTACTTCCCAGCTTCTAATTTAGAAAGACGTAAGGTTTTTCACATGGAAAAGGTATCTAAAGAGAGGTTCGAAGAACTTTGAGCGAGAAATGAGAACACAAGTATGGACTTTAATGTCCTGAGGTCTGCAGATAATTGTCAAGTCCGCATACTAACACTTTAAGCAGCACTGGCTACTGACTCTTGAGAGTATTGTATCTCCGAGCACTGACGGGTTTGTGTCTTCTATGCTAGTGTGTTTCATCCAAACCATGCGGCAGCTTGTAAAAAATCTTACGACGTGCTCTCTCGACGTCGAGAGCTGTTTTGAGTAGTCTGCTCATAGCTCACTCGGTGGAATTTCGATATCTAAGTCAGTAAGAGATGTTCTCAGTGGTAGCTGAAGTATGAAGGAGGGTAGTCAAGTGATGAAGACCGAAGTGATGTAGGCAATCTTATCGCAAACCTCAACTAACTTGCGGTTTATAAGCCCGAGCGTTCACTTACAACAGAGATCAATAACACATACGTGTTATAGGTGTGAACCCTGACGCACTTCTTTATTTGCAACACTCCTGCTAGTAGGTCAGATACGAGGCTAGCATTCAATCCCCCGAGATTGCTTTATCAATTGGCTAAGCAATAAGCACAATGAAGTTCGTACCACCCGTTGGAGAAGACGCGTGTGGATCATAAAGCGTGTTTTGCGAGCAACCTATGCTTGCTTTCAACACATAGATATATTAATCTGTTGCGCGATCTCATTCAAGGTACAATCTTGCCGATGACGTTTACACGGGCCTGAGTATCCAATTCTTTAGTCCTACTGAGTCTGCTCGAGGATCAGAAGTGGCAGCAAGATGTTGCTTAGCATTCTCAAAGTCAGCATCCTGCCAGCTGTCATCAATATCATACATGCAAGATTGTTGATTTTTTTCCTCCATTGTCCTCAGAGTCCTGACACGAGCTCTTCAGAAGCTTTGTGTCTGACCATTGCTCCTGATAATTGAATCCGCTACCAACCTCTCCGCCTTTATGCAAACCGCAGGACTACGTGCATGTGTAGAATTCCTTCAGCCCAATCTCTTGCCCATGACATCGGCAACGAAATCCAAATTCTCTGCAATCAATGTCTTGAACTTGGGATGTGCCGAAAAATCTGCAGAGTTTTGCTGTGCATATCTGACAACGATGTCGCGTAGGCCACGATCGGACTCTGGTGTCGAAGCATAGATATATGGTATGACTTCGTACAAGTGATCCGTCTTTGTGGATCCATTCCCTTCTTCCATGGCCTCGACAGTAAGCGAAAACTTCGATTTCGCAGTGACTTTGAGGCTTTCGATGCCATACTTGTCTCCTAAGGAGTACATTTCCGCATTGGTATGAAACCTAGAGACCCAGAGATGCTCAGGGGCCTGGGAATAATCCCGGTATTTGGTATCACTGAAGTCGATCGTGTAGCAATGGGCAATCATTTTGTGGACCAGCATCGGGTTGTCATCGTTTAAATTGATCCGCCGAGAGGCTGCTTCCTATGATGGTGTCAGGCAGCTGTTAAAGGTCCAGATAAGGTCGGGTACTTTACCTGAAATTTGCCGTTGCAGCCAGCCGCGAAAAACTTCGAGCGTATACAGAAGAGGAAGCTGTGCACCTTGTAGATGTTTCCGCAGCTAGCGATCTCGAGATCTGAGTTTTCTCCCGAGCGCAATATTCTAGTACCCATCAAAATCAAACATCGAATGCTGAGCAAATGGCGCCAGGGGCTTACTTTTGCAAGATTTCTGTGAGGTCATCGTCGGGATTCCTTTTCCACTTCGACTTGCTAGCCATGCTATCGGGACTTCGTAGAACTTCAGGCCCTCGTGATTGACTACCGCAGGGTTAGAAGAGAAGGACGCTGTTGCGAGTGGGAATAGAGAAGAAGCTCGGTGGCTGTCACGGAATGGATTTGCGGCTAAAGTTTTGAAGAGGAGGGGTAATGCTACAATGAATTCGGGAAGTGAGCATTCACTTACCACATATAAAGTCATAAGACAGTAGCGTCTTGGCTTCTTCATTGCCACCGTGTCTGCTACTAAGTGTGATGCGATCAAAATCAGCGAGAACATCCTGCGCAAGAGGACCATCCACCCGTAGCTGCTGGTTTTGGACTTCCTCGATGCAACAATACCAACACTCTATTGCAATATTTCTTTGTGCATGCGCTATCACCTCTCCTCCTTGCTATTATTGAATCCTTTGTCCTAGTCATCATCCTCAGCAGCTCTCCCCCCAACCACAAACGCAGCTGACATGGTCTGCTTTCCATTTGTCTGTCGAGCTGCAACGTTTGCACTTGCCGGCATAGGCTAGCTTTGCTACTTCAAGCCGCTTCCCTGCGATGACCTCGAGTGCAAACTTCGGGGCCTGAGAGATAATTGTCTCGAAGCCAGCCACACCAGAAAGCTCCTTCCAATACTGCTGGGCGAATGTAAGGATACTGTCGCGAAGGTCGCGATCAGATTCCGGTGTAGAGCTGTAGACGAGTGGGATGACTTGGGCGACCTGATTGATCATGGGCTTGTGCAAAAATTTGATGCTGCCGCCGCCTACAAGAGGAGCCGAGCAGTATGGGTGGCATAGAAGGCCATCGAATCTGCATTTCGCCGTTTTCTTGAGTCCTTGCATATCATACTTCTCAGCTAATGCGTACATGGCTGCGTTGGTGTAGATTTGCGGAACGTATTTCTGATCCTCGATATCGACTTCTAGAATGCGCTTCTTGTCGTCGTAGGCCCCGGTGTAGCAATACTGTATCATCTTTGCTGACCAGGTCTGGGTTGTCTTCCTTCAACTCGACGCACTTCGTATTAGATTCCTAGACGAGGTATTAGCTTGCTCTCTGAGCGAGGTCAGCGATGGAAATATGTTAACCTTGAAGCCTCCGTTGAACACAGCCTCCAATATAACCCGAGCGAGGGAGGAAGAGAAAGCTGTGGATCTTTTGGGTTGAGTAACCACAAACGATGGTCAGGCCTGCATCTTCACGATTTGCGTGGAGCCTCCGGAGTACGTCAGGTAGAGTACGGTGGAGAACTAGATGGATAGAGTCTCACTTTCGCATAACATCCTGAAGATCCTCTATCGCATGATCTCTCTTCTCGAGGTCAGTAGTCGTCCTGAATTGCTAAGTAGGCAAGGAGCCGAGATGGTGGATCGCCTGGGAACAGACGCAACACCAATTGATGTGAGAATACCCCGGAGCGAAGATGTTCGCCAATGGCTGAAAGGGTGAGAAGATACTCCAGAAGTCAGTAATCTCAAAAGGTGAGCATTCACTTCAGTGGTGCAAGTCACAAGTTAGACGCGTCACGCGCTTAGGGTATCTATCTCTTCTAGCCATTTCCACTGACTCTGCTGACATGCCACAGTTGACCGCCGGGACTTTTTGTTGAATTCTCGTTGTGCGCCTCTATCTGGCAGCACCATTGGTCTTGCTGACCTGACCTGACCTGACCTGACAGTTTTCGTAACTTCGTACCTAAGCATCTCGGATCTATTCGCTTCAAATTCTTCCACCGAAATGTTCCTTCGCGTATTGTTCGCATGCCTACGATCTGTAAGTTAGCCACGTTGCCAAAAGAAAAAAGCGACATGTCTTCTCGCGCACCTTTGCTGGCTTCCCAACTTTTTGGCCAATTACTTTCCATTTGCTGGCCTCATATTCCTTGATGGCTGCCAGCAGGGCTGCGCTCTAGTTCTCATAGGTCAGTATGTTGGTCTCGATATGGGCCGTGCAGCACGTACATCATCCTCTGCAAAATCGGCATAATGCATGTCCTGCAATGCAATCAGCCTCCCGACTTGTGAGGTATTCTCTAGCTTCGCACCTTATACCAGTGCTTTTTCACACTTCCTTCTGTTCGATTTGGAAACGTCTTGAGTATATCAGCGCTCGATGCTCCGCTGGCCTGCTATCGCTCGATCTTGGTCTCACCTTGGCGATCTCTCCCCAACTATTCCCCGCGTCCCTCATGACCTTCAGTCGCTGCTCTTCGGCAGGACTCCACGGTGTATTCGTCCTACTTTTCTTGGGCGCAGGCATGGGCGCAACTTGCTCGGCGTCTTCCTCGCCCTGTTCTCGCATACTGCTTGGGTCGCCTAGACCTGTCGGCGACATCTGAGACATTTGAGACATCGGTGCTGTTCCAGGCGCCTTCCGCTTTCTCGAAGGCGGCGTGGTGACTTGTGCATGCTGCTGTAACTGAGACTGGGGCAGAGGCTGCGGAGCAAGCAATTGGTGGGATGGATGAGGTTGAGGATACCCTTGTGTGAGGTGAGGTGGTTGTGGGTCGAAGGGTGAGGGGTTGTAGTATTGTTGGGGCGGTGGTTGAGGTTGTATCATCGGGGGTTGCCCCGTATTGGGTTGGGGTCTGGCCTGCCTTCTAGGAACCGAATGTGATCTGCGCGCACCGAATAGGTTTCCATATCAGCAACGAGGATGGAAGAGAAGCGAATGCCAGTGCACGTGGCATGGCAAAACACCCTGAGGAACAAGCGAATGATGGATTCTTCACTCACGACATGGTAGCGGCGGGCGGTATGAGGCGAAGACGGCAACGTAAGTCCTGATGGCTGATAGTTATTGGACAACTGGCGTCATGAATAATGCAACCGTGCGGGTACGGTACAAGAACCTGGGTGACGGCTGATCAGAGCGTTGCCCTACGTCGATCACAAAGGACGTGTTTTGCATCCAAATCCATTCAAATAAGTCACCCTGCCACGCTCGTTAGGTGTGTCTCGAAGTCGCGGGGTATGTGATGGCATCGACGGGAGAAGCAACACGCTTGTGATTGATAGCATTTCACAGAGCTCCCTGTGGTTGGATTTAGGTGCATCACGAGGACTACAGAGAGTACTTCAGCATTGGTGTGAGACGAGGGCAAGGTGCAAGTATCTATGCTACCAATAGCAGCAGCGACTTGCCCGTTTGGGCGCGACGTCCACAGAAGCAGAATGCGGGGTCGAGCCGGTAACGTTGTTCGATGAGGGGGGGCTTCCACAAGCATCGTAGTCCTCTTTGTCGTCGCCGATCGTTACCTGTACGCAGGATCGCTTTAGGCAGGTCTGAGCGGACATCGGGGCTATATGATCAAGCGACAATGGCATACCAAATGCTTACTCCTGAGAGCCTCAATTCGCATCGTGGCTGAAGGATTGACCGTGTAGTGTATCGTTGGTGACTCGTGGGGTACTGTGATGGACTGACGTTATCCATGGGGGTGCTGGTGGCCCCTTCCCCCGGAGTGTCGGCGATCTGACCGCTAATGCGTTTCATACCTAAGGCCATTTCAGCGTCTTCTGTCCTCTTCTCTCCTATCGCATACATATTCCTTCGTTTTCTCACAACCCCAGTCATCGGCAGGAACAATGTCTTGGATAGAATATACCCTACGACCCGTAATGGAAAAGCAACAACGGCATTCATTCCAAAAGCTGAACCACCAATAACAGCTATGGTCATGCTTTCAGAATGTTTCAAGCCCTCAAGGAGCCTACTATATCACATTAGAAACCTACGCCACAGATAGTGCCCGTCAAGTGCCGTTGGGACTGGGGGGTGCCCACACCCCTGAAGGTTCTTGAGGATCACCCCAAACGGCAGAGAGGAATCAGCTGAAACTTAGCTGCAACATTCTCGCACCGTTTCAACAATCCTATGGCAAATTTGCAGCGACCCTCACGATCCCGTTGGACGGCGCTTCCTCTTGCCAATAATGTTGTGGACTTGCGCTTGATCCAACCAACCAACACTGCTCGTTTCAAATAGACAAAAGTCTTACCGAGTTGATGATAAAAACGTTTCTATGCTTCCAAATCTGCCACGGCTGAATTTCACTATGCATGTCTTTCCATCTTTGAGATCTTGATGATCTGAGCTAGCCAATTGAGCCAATTTGTGCTCTTCGCAACTATCTTCTTTCCCGGCTAGACAAGAATCCTCCTTCAAACACGGCACGGCTTCGCTTAAACGCAATCTGGAGGATCTGTTGGCTGTTTCGTAATATCAATACATCCTAATTGGCCGAATGCTCTCTAGTCCCTCTTCACACATATTACTTGATAGCTCCAGGGCGCTGTCTCCGCCGCAAGGCGACTTCGACTTCATGCCAATCTTAGAGCTTTCACCTTGAGCGTGGCGTTCGACCAAGCTTCCTTACCTGAGCCCACATACGGTCTATGCTTCTTTGGAACATTTCGCGCCCCTAACACCATTTCGAAGCCCATCTTTTGCCCTAACCTTTGAAGGAACAAGTTGCGCTGCCAGAATAATCGACCACTACTTTGCTTTGGAAACGTGAGAGCTACTACGCCGACTGCTATATTTATGTCACTAACGCAAGCGTCCTAGAATCCTCGAGCTCGTATAGGTAATTATTTGGGCCCCCTTTGCTGCAGCTTTTCCTTCATTGCTCGATCACCGCTGGAACTTTCGGTGCTCTATACATTTCGCAACGTAATAATTGCTCGTACATCTCCCCCTGGTTGGGTTTTTGGCAACCGTTATATTCTTCATCCTTGCACAACTCTAATTACTCGAGTCCCGAACCTGCCTCGCAGCTTAGCAAAACGCTAGGACCGGTCAAGCTTCAGAATCATAACACATCCCAAGTGTCCGTCCGTACTACACCTTTGAGACAATACACCTACCCTATGACATGAAAGACCTCATTCGATAATCCCAAGCAATACCAAATATGTCTGTATACGCACCTACGCAGAAGCCGATGATGGTCAAGTCGTCATCGGCTGCTGATGGGCAGACCATTCGCCCTCCTGCAGTGCATCGACATCGAAAGACCGTCTCTACTGGTGGTGGCAGAGCCTGGTCTGAAGCAGAGGTATGTGTGCTTCAGTATGTTATTGGGCAAGGGAATCTCACTCACAACATCCTAGGAGGCATATCTAATTGAGACACGAGAGCATAAGATGCCATACAAGCATATCGCAAGCAAACTCAAGAAGACTGAACTGGCATGTCGGCTGCACTACCACCAGCTCTCTTTCGGCAGCAAATCACGCCGAGCACCTGCCATCCACAACTTCGAGCGATGCTCGGCTTCCCCACCTGACAAGCGAAAGCAGTCAGAGACCCCCACCCCACAAAGAGCTCTACCGACATTCTCTCCGCCAGCCAGCCCACCTCAACCTATAAAATACAGCCCCACCGACAGATCAAATACACCTCAAAGCCAAAATAAGCCCATCCTTCCCAAACCAATACCCAGCATTCACCAACGGACTCTCTCAGCAACTCAACCTCTCCGCTTGGTGACCGAAGATATGGACCGCTATCACGAGCGTCAGTATGTTGACATCGCCCGCCTCGATCGTATCTACGAAGCTCATCGTCTGCACTTCTGGTCTACCATTGCTCGTAGCTATGGTTGCAGCCTCTCCCCGGCCGTGCTAGAAGAGGCCTGGTGTCGAGCACACGGTATGGGGAGCTCAAATTTTCCTCCCACGCCGCGAGGCAGCCCGAAAGGGAGCCCTTCGAGCTTGCAAGCGCCGTCGTCGTCGCTGAGTAACATTGCACCGTACGCTGCTGCGCCCAGAAGTGCTATTGGCGGTAGGGAGGAGACTCCCAAGCCGGCAACCACGAGGAACAACTCATTCTCGGTCTCGAGCCTGCTCACGGAGAACAAGGAGGTCAGGAGTCCTAGTCGGGAACGTAAGGCAGAAGATGTCGAGATGTCATCATCATGAGAGCTCAGAAACATGCTGTAATCGCACAAAGGGAAAAGGACTTGCAGGGCAAGCGGGCGCGAGAGGAGTACAGGACTCGGTAATACCACTGGCTTATGGGCACCGAGCAGTCTTTACGAATGTTTCGATTTGACGCGAGCGATTGATGTTAATGGTTATGATAAGAGTCTGTCTCTATGGAGAATGTGTATTGTCCAATCCTGTCGGTTTAAGCGCGGGAGATTACGGTCCTTATATACCCAGACAAACGATGTAGCTATACAAGAATTCGTGTTTCGCTTTTCCAAACAGCCACTCTTCCGGCCCATCGCTCCTCAGGATGCAAGTCGGAAAAATCACACCGCGAAGAGTATGGCCGGGGCCTTCAGCATGGCTTTTGGGGGCCGCATGCATCTCCCTCGTGGCATTCGTGACATTTGCATTCTAATTGCACCACAGGCTGCATCAGCAACGGGGATTTGGGCTGCTGGCGGCGAGATCGCGGAGTTGATCTGCAAATGAGGTTAGTATTTCAGATTTTAGTGGGCCAAAGTCTGAAACGCACCTGAGGTGGTGTCTCAGAGTTGCTAGGCCTTTCTCAGACTCTGGATTTTGCAGCCTGGTAGATGATTCAAAGATAGGGATAATGTACTGTGTCTTTTTTGTTAGTATAGTAGGCTTAAGCAGCTGTCGAACCACGGTGCTTGTGGCTTGGCTGGCGTTGTGAAGTTGGGGAGACGAGACGCCTGAGGAATCAGCCTCTAGAGTTGAGAGAGTGGCCAATCGCGTCTTACCTGGCCAGAAAATACCACATATGTAGTGGAAGGGGATGCAAAGTTCACACTTCTAGCGGGCGGTCTGTAGAGAGAGGCTTCTTCCCAGACGTCTCATAGAATTGAACCAGGCTCCGCGGACTTCGAGGAATGCGACGTTCTGGAAATCAGCCTCGGAAAAGGATCTAGCGAGGTATATATCTAAGAATTTGGATGATGATACAGACCTGCTGCTCAAGGAGTAGGAGGTTGATACCCTGTAGACTTGTAGCTCATAGTATCAGGTCTCATATGCTGTATCTTGTCGATGTGAGACTGCATCATTTCTTTTCGGTACTCTATTTTACGACCGCTTTTGAGGCCTGGTTTGGTAATACTTTGCGTTGCACCTTTAGCAGCCCGTTCTCCCCATTCTGCACGCGCAATGTTTCCTGGTGTACGTCTTGAGTTGAGAGACAGCTATCCGTTCCTCCTTTGCAGCAAGGTTTAAAAAACAGCCCAAAGATCATCAATGATTCCTTCCATTTGCTGGCTTCTACATGTGATTGAATCCCTCCTGCTTACAAAATGTAGTTTAACGAAGATCGATCGTTCTCCAAGCGGTGGTTTTCATATCATCCTACCAGTCATATCTAATGATCACTTCCAGTCATGCATATATTATACTTCCGAGTGAGCTGCCGAAAAGCGTTTTGAGATTCAAACAGCTGACGATGCTTTTACAGTACTGGCTTCGAAGAGCACGAAGAAGAATTAGCTTGACGCCTGCCTCTGGAACAACTCTACGTCTCGTTGTCTTCCCTACCATCCTCTGCGTCTCGATGCTGTCTTGCAACACTCATCGAAAATTCTACGATTCCGGTTTCTCATACAAAGGTGATGCAAATAAGAGCACGGCTACGAGAGGGACATATTGCCAGTGGCGTTATCAGGAATATCCGAATTCTAGAGAAAAGAATCAGAAAGAATGACGCTTAGGAAATATTGGAAGGACAAGTGAGATCCTCCGAGGAATACATTTCTGCCGATTACTCGTGACTGCGGGTCGAGGCAGTCAAAAGAAGGAGTCTCCCGGGATTGCTCCCACTCTTGCCATGGTGATCATTGCATTGTTGGAGATACTAGCCTTCCGGATGAATTTGTTTCCAACTCAAGGCACCACCGACGCTCTATTTGTACTTGCAGATAATGGGATTCAGTCGAGCTGACCTATTCAACGAAGACTCGTAGGCATGAAATGGTTCTCTGCAGCATAGTGTCTTGAGATAGATCTATGTTCAACTGCAATAGACTGTCACTAAAACCTCTTGAGGATCTTTCTTTGTTTGCTTAACACTATATTAAAAGGCCTGGCTACTCATCTCGAATATAAACAGCCGATGAGCTGCAAGCAAAAGGCTTAGTAATAAGCAACACCGTCAATCGCTGACTCTTGCGTGAGCTGAGTCACCAGAAATGAAGTAGTAGAAGAATTGGAAGACGTGTTGGCATTGGTCTGATATGACAAGTTAGAGGCTAGACACAGAATTTGAATTAAGTCTACGAGAGAATGGCGGAGGCTGGAATTAGATTGAACTTTGTCGTTGCTACAGTATATGTTGCCGCCAGATAACAAGAAAATCAGATATTCGAAGAAACACCCGATTGCTTTCCTTACATGTAATTAGACGACTGAGATAGAGCATCCGCGTATCTTAGTAGGAACTTTCTGCAAGTTGAGACTGAATTCTCCTTTGTCATTATAAAGCCACACGCTTTTCGAACTTCCAGGGACTTATCTTACACACGCATCAGATCTTTGCCTTTGGCTAGCCCATGTTTCAGCTTTTTGTGTGTCAAGTCTGGCTCCTGTTTCTCTTATCCAAGTGAGAGTCTGCCTGCCACACATTAGACTCTAGACTATTGAAAATGTATTCAAGGATCCTCACACCTTGAGTTTATTGGCGTTCTGATCTCAGAGCCTGGGGAGCATAGCGTGAAACATTGCAGTATGTATTCCCCAGCATCTTAAGTGCCTTACAAATCCTATCTGCAGGCCATAAGCCATGACGGTCACTTGCTCAGCGTTTTATGTGCCCTAGATGTGCGGTTTGTGTGCTGGTTGGCGCCTACTGGTCCCCGGCATAGAAATCATGTAGCAGCCGGCCTGCAGCAGGGTAGAATTGGGGTAGGCTCATAGACAACCCTCAACACGGTTGTGCCCCGCTAAGTCTAAGGTCAGTCCCCTGTCAGTGATCTGGTTACAGCATCATGCCCAAGACGGTAGCATATGCGATACGGTACGGTAATCGTTTCTGTGCCAGAATCATGTCCTGTTCTTCTTCCATCTGTATCTGCTAGCTGGCTTAGTGCTCGAGCAAAAATGTTACACTGCACGACCTGAGTGTGGAGGACACAGCATCTTGATCTAGGTCATGATATTCCAGGGTTTTAGATACCCCAGCTTGCCTTGCCGACCAGGAGGATGGATGTAATGCATGCGAGTACGAAACGGTGGAATTGCCTAGGCTGCAAAGGTTCTGAGAACCTTGCATATCAATACCTAATTCTTCGAGCTGCCGGACATGCCAAAGCCAAGACATGCCGGCTCTAGATTGAAGGTCTTTTGACCCAATTATTTTGGCTCTTTTCGAGGAAATTTGCAGCAGCTCATGTTTTAAGTCCCCTGCAGCGCGGAGAGTCAGGCCAGAAATGTAAACTCCAAGGTCACGTACATTTAGATCACGGAAGACCGAATTTTGCTTCGAAGAGAGGACTTCGATGCATGGAATGGTATCAAGAATCTTAATCTTGGCGATCGTGTGATCCAAAAGAAAAATCCTCCCAGATGATCGTTGGTATCATAATGATCGTATCTGGGTTTTGTTGGAAAGAAGATGGAGATGGCCTGTTGTGCCTGTCGAATGTGCCTGGAATTTGCATAGTGATAGAACGAGTCACGCTAGCGTAGGACTGATCACGCTATGGAGACTAATCTTTCAATGTCAACATCCCGATCTCTATTGGCCAGTCATATGTTGTACTTCTTCTATCAACCCAAATCAATGTACGAATGCCGCTTGAGCGCCAGCAGAATCGTATAAATCCCGAAACACATCGAAGAAGAGAAGAAGCCTTTGATGTACTGTTATCCGCGTGAATGGACAACATTGGTTTGACTGTGTCTTAGTCTCCTACACAGGCTTGTTCAGTGGGCTTCGTGGCGGTAAAAGAAGAGAGAACGTCCTTACTAATGCGTTTCGAGACAACCGGTAGTGCAAAGTCCCCTAAGATCAATTCCCAGTCGTTTACGGGACTCAAATTCGATAAGACCATGCACATACATCTAGCCATCTGACGTACTTGGGTACGTAGCTGTCCCTGCCCATCACCACATCTGACTCCAGGTCCCCTCGTGAATTTCGCGTGAATTTCCAAAACTCACGAAGCCAACGTCTTTATGCATTTTACGGTACTCATCCGACCTCGGGCAAGCTTGTCTCGTAGTGGTAATTGTTTTGTCGGCACCATTCTCACGCAGAAAATCCCGAAGCGTGGTCAGTAACAGTTTGCAACCCTTACTTTTCCTAGCATAACTATCCATATAGCACATCGAGGGTAAAGGAGTACTCTCGAGCCATACCACGTCGATTGACTCCAGATCTTTAAGGTGGGGCTGCAGAATCACGCACAAATGACGAATGCTGTATTCAAAACATCCATAGTCGTCCAAGAGTACTCGAGAAGGCCGACAAGAACATGGAGCTGCCCAGCAGAACTCGATGATGATGTGACGGATAGGATGAGGTTGATCTCGAAGACTTGGGATTTGAAGCAAACCAGGCGATAATTGGGCCACGAATTGGCGTTCCGCGTAAAGAATTGACGCTGCCTCCTCCTTAATTTGAAGATTGCTGAGAAGCAGGTTGAGAGAGTTTTCTGTCCTTACAAACGGGCTACGCTCTCGGTACGGTCCTGCTGTCAAGGCGAAGCGGTAGATTCTGTTACGGATCTCGCCTGGCAGATCGAGGAAAGAAATGGCCGCCTTAGCTGAAATGCTGTCCATGGTTTTGTTTCTCATGGTTTTATGCTGACTGTAGGCTTTTGGAAAAGATAGTAAATGCGATAGGATGGCAAGAAGCTTCAATGATGGATGATGGGGACTAAGTGATGACGAATTTTTGTTTTACTTTTCCTCTTTGTTCTAGGTAAGCATACCCTTTGGATGGGACGCGGCCTCGCAGAAAAAAATCATCTCGACCCCTCTTAATCTTAAATCACCTCCTGTTTCAGATTTGTAATTGCATATCATGGAAATGTCAAAGCCTTTAAACTATTTGAAGCCACAATTAGGCTTGGCGACGACTCTTTCGTGCATTCACCCCGGATACCTCAGGAAGTCTGTTCTGTGCAACGCCAATCCTTGCCAAGCCTATTTACCAAATTCGTCACCAAGTCACGGGATCCAATGTTCTCCAGACTCGAGTAGTCAACGCGATCCTAAGACTTCTTTACAAAATCCATAACCAGATACCCAAGCGTCGACTAGCAGATCTGCTCACTGGGCTTCAAGATCGCACACTCGACATCGCCTCCTGTCACTTTGGAGTTCCAACCTCCTGCTCTTTGATCTCGGACAGTATTACAAAGTCTGATCGTAACCGAGCGTAGGCTCTGAAAGCGAAGGAGCATGTCGCGAGCAGTCTGTAGCCTTGGCTCTAATCCCTCCAAATTGCGTGCGATGACTGCGTTTGTGTGACTAGCGATGTCCCAAGCGAAAATGAGATCCTTTACGATTCACGTAGACATCCTTAGGGGGGCTCTCAAGAATGAGATCCTATCGAACATGACTTCGACTAGGAAGTTGCCTTCGGTATAGAAGATGTGTGTCGCTTCGAAGAAGATCTGCCGATTCATATAGAATAGATTTGTCAAGGCCACATTAGTCCTTGCAAGTAAAATGTCACAGTCGAACGATCTGCGATGGTAAAACGAATCGGTAGACCTTGTAGCGAAATTCTATGGAAGCTGGAAGAAGGGGACAGGGCGGATATGCGACGGAGTTGCTTTGACGGTCAGTGATTCTATAGCGGTTGCTTATCATGGACGAGGTTTCTTCGTTGTTGGCTATGTCTGGAGTATAGTGATGATTATATATGGAGAAAAGACAAGCTCTAGGTACCAGTAAACGAGGACATCTTTTTAAATCTATGCAATCTAGAGACGCTAGATTTGCCTTGGACTTCAGTGAACACCAGATGTATCGTCAGCGGGACGATAGGATTTGGTACGAGAAGTTTGTCCGCCACTCCGATTGGCATTGCAAGCCTCAGGAATATGACAAGAAAGACCAGCGTATAGTACAAAGCCGAAGGAGAGGTGGTGAATAATCTTTTTTCAACAATTATAGCCATCTAAAGTCGAAAAGAGTCAAAGACTTGTGTCAATATGTGATTAAATATCCCACACGCTACTTCCATGCCCAAATAATATACTAAGTCTGACCCTTAAAGATCGTTCCTAGGAAAGTTAGTATTTTGTAACCACCAACATCGGAGGACTTTTAGGCAACTCACCTGAATCTGTTCCCACACTCACTCACATCATCTAGAGCATATCCATATCTCCATGCTGGGAGGAGTTCTAGCGGCAATCGGCTTGCAATCGTTTGGGAATCGCACCCTTCACGGGAACCAAAAGTTTGCCCTCCTGATTGCCTCTTCCTCCGGCGTCTCATCCTCCACCGGATCCTTCATTCCAACCTCCATCTCTTCCATCCACAGCACATAATGGAAGTTAATGAGACTCAACGTGGCCCCGATGTGCCTGTAATATCCTCCTGGCCCCACCACTGGGCCATCTCGGACCTCAATCGCCTACATGGTCTCGTAGTCAGCATGGCAAGAAAGGATTAGATAATCGTGGTTTACACACCGGTGACACTGTTTGTAGGTCCATCTTGTAAAATTCCCACAAGGGCTGTATAAGTGGGATGGCGAATTTGACACCAGGCCTCACAACCGGGTTCCTTGGGCTGCCACTGACGAGCTTCCACGTGACCTTGATACAGCTAAGGTGTTCAAGAAGAACCCAATCATCATTAGTTTTGGTGAAGTTTCCAAATCGGTAAAGTATGCTTGGAAGTTCCAACATATTGGTCAGAAGCATATCCACATGTCGGGATTCGAGAGTCCATTGAATCTCGAAACCGATGTCCTTTATCCATTGGTAGAGTGGCGGGTCGATACGCTGTTTTTGGGAGCTTTCAGTGATGAGGAAGTCCATACCTTTGGGGCTGACTACGATCGTCAATTGGCAGTCGGAGTAGAGAAATTGGGAAGCTTCGATGTAAAATTGTCGATTGACTTTGAGCAGGGCCCTGTTTGGAACGTCAGTAGGACCCAAGGATAGAATATCTAGCATTTGCAAGAGGGAGTTGGTCAATCGTGACATAAGTAGTCTCGCAGAAACGGTCAAGTTGCCATCGTTGGTGCACCAGATGGTGGTATTAGTCAAGCAGGGATGAGACGCATTTGGTGGGCTACTGTGCAGTAGGTTGTCACAAATCATGGCCAATTGACCTGATCGGTCTATTGACTAGTGTGTATTGGGCAGTGGAAAGACGTATTCAACGAGCTAATGGGTGACGTATGCTCATAGGGTATATGTTGGTACACTGATCATAGCATCGATAAGCGTACTAAGTAACCCCGGAACATGGCTCTCTACCCCAGCCACAGCACCAGAGATCATTCAGTCTTACAGTAAATGCTCTCTGCACATGACCCACTACCCCAAAGGTCCGCTGGAAGAGACTACAAGGGAAGTACATACGTCATATTGGGGTTTTCCCTATGTTTGGGAGTTCGAGGATGAACCTTTGAGGTAAACACGTAGCCATATCTCTGGCGGCGAATCTCCAGAGGTAACGTCATGAGAGGTGGGACATATTGTTCCATGGTGGTATCTATGTCAGACATCGTGTCGACTTTGTCCATATGTTGACGAAAATTTGAAGTATGATTTGTATGTAGTAGTAGCATTTGAAGTGAAATCGAAGTTAAATTTGGAAATATCGTGTAGGCTTGAGGATGATGCCGCTTCCTGTGAGCAGCAATATGGCGAGAGAGAAGGAATTCCACATAAAGTTCGCCCTGCCACAGAGCGGCGCCCTCCGGATGAGGCCCAACCCAGAGTCTTTGCTTGATGCCTACTTTTTTGAGAATCTTGAGGTCTGCCGGGCTTCGGAAACTTTCGGAAGCATCAAGGTCTTGCCCTTGACTCAGTCGCTAGCAGGGATGAGATACAAAAAGTGGCGGCCTTTCATGAAGAGTCTCGAATTTCGTAGCGAGCGACGATCACAGAAATTAGGCACGGGTTATGCGCCGAGAGGTTGCCTCAAGCAAATATATCTTGCCAGAGATTCCCTTTCTCGTCTTTCTGCTGTGGCGTCTCCTCGATGGCGCTGCCCGCTTGTTCCTCCCAAATACTCTCCAAGGCTTGGAAACCGGTAGCAAGAACCACTCGGTCCAGTTGGGTCCCAATTTGCTGTGACGCAGGCCAGTGTGGACTTTGATCACAATATCTGGGCGCCCAGCATAACAAGCGAAGAGATGGTGCACCATCTCACGGCAGTCGCGTTTCTCTGGCCATGCACCACCTCAAATCGATCTCCATGCATGATATATCACTCATATCAAGTTGTCAGTCGTTTTACACAAAGCGCTATGATACAACTCAGCATGTCGTAGTCGTAGCTTGTGTTCTTGTACTAGAATATTTTCTTTTGGTCCGCGACCAAAGGCGCCAGTTCAGGCAATAGTCCAGATGTCTTGGTCCAAAAGGCTGCTACATCCCCAGACGAATTCTGCCATCCAAGAGGCGTCTTCAGGCAAAGGATTCTGATCCTGGTCCTTATCCTAGTCTCGCATTCCAACAGGTCGATTTTCCCGCAGGATACGCCAGTAGTTGCACAAAACTCTTCGATGATCCATCTACGTATCAACGATAAGCCCATGAACTCTGTATATCATAAGGCATTTTCAGGCAAAACATTGTGATGTTAATTATGTCTCTGCTCCCAACGGCACCATTTTCTGGAGGGAATCCTAGCTGTGGCACCAAACACTGCGCTCGTAGAATACGCACGTTCGTATATAACATAGGCCGCGCAGAAGTTGCAGCTGGCAGTGCCATCAGGAGGATAGGAGACAGAATCATAGTCGAGAATCTATTCAAGCGTAAGCAATGTGCAAGTCTTGATGTACTGAGCGAAAAAATGCCACGCACGATCACAAACTTAACATCACCCGAGCCTAATAGGCCTGATATATCAGTGCCTTAGAAGGCTCCCGATTAGCTTTCTGGCTGCGGATGCGCGCTGGAGGCTTGATGTCAGAATAAGCGGTAATTTTAGACGACGAAGTTGGGGAGAGAAAAAGTGGATATGAATGCTCATCCAAAAGTCAATGGCGGCGTCATGGCGACTCAGCTTGAGGGATGATAGACGAAGTCTTTGCTCTTGAGGGATGATCTTTATTCGTCTCGAGCGAGCATGCTACGACCGACCCGTAGATGAAGCAATTTCGCGCCTCTATCGCATGCAAGCCTTCGTATTCCAGTCTCACACTTCATCAATCTTCTATTCATCATCCTCCTCATCTGACTCCTCTAGCGTAGTCTGCGCAATACCTATATCACCCGTTAGCCCATACCCCAGTAAGCCCCTTAAACCCCACCTCCTTCTCCTAGGGGTATAACAGGTATAGCACTTACGATCCAAATCCCGCTGCCCTGACTGCGTAATCCTCCGTCCCCCCCTCTCCTCATCCTTTTCCAACACGCCAATGTTCTCCAATGCCTGCATCACTTTCCGGTCCACACTTCCTGACGCATCAACGTGATGGGAGGGACGCGAACCACGATTCTTTGTTGAACCGTGCACTTTGCGTAGGCGGCCGACGCCGACGGTTTTGCGGAGGTAGATGTGGCGGGCTACGGAGGCGGCGCGGGTGTAGAACCTAGGATCCTTTGGTTAGTCGGGAAGTTTTGGGCGTAATGAGGGATGATCGGGGGGCCCATTGCAGTGTGGTCGAGAGAGGAAGGGGAGAGATACCAGTCGATTGATTGGGGTGGGAGTTCTTTTGAGGGGGAGGTTTTGACTGTGTCGACCCAACCTATGATATAGCACCAGAATCAGCTTTCTAGTCTTGTCTCCTCGCTGTTGTATTGCGTGGGGTGGGCGAAATGGTAGAAGGATTGAGTAGTCGTACCAGGGATTGGGAGCTTTCCTTGTCGCTTCAGGAAAGCGGAGTAAGCGACGATGAACTTCTGTGCCTAAATCTCTCAAAAGGACACGTTAGCCAGCCAGTTCCTGCACGTATCATCCTCCTTGTCACAGCTCGAGTCCCCAGCTCGCGGCCCTTGTTGCGTTGCCCTTGTACCTCTTGATCGCCCCACTCCACGCCTCCGCCCAAGGGTTGCTAGGAATTACTCACGTCGACATCGCGAACGCTGACACCCCCCGTCATAATTACGGTGTATGAATCTCAGCGACGTTAGGTAAGGAAGTGATGTCGCTGGAATATGTTCATGTGAAATTCGGCTGAGGTTGTGGGCTCGTCTAGCCGTAATGGCGCTAGCGCAGCCCTATGGGATTTCGTCGAAAAATAGATGCCACAGCGGGAGATATTTGGATATTACGCCTTTCTTGGGGAGGATGATACATTGGATTGGCTCCATCTTATGTCTCTATTCATGTCATTCTTATAGACGCGAATCTGTAAGCCTAAAAGTTTAAGCCATAGTATTTACTCCCAGTCTATTAAAGTTCTTCTCACTGCTGGACTATGTACAGCATGCTGCCTTGATTTTGTCTATACGACCAATCGCCTCGTTGCTCTAAAAGCAGTCGGTAAGCGCTCCGTGACTCGCGTCTCCGACCAGCGCCTCATATTTCGCCAGCACTCCCCTTGTCACCATTCTTTTTGGCCGTTTCCAGGACTTCATCCTCTCCTTTATCTCCTCGTCACTGACGTCCATGCTCAACTCATTGGTCTCCGCACTGATTGTAACCACATCTCCATCTTTTACAACCGCAATTGGTCCTCCCACTGCTGCTTCCGGTACCACGTGACCAACGATGAACCCGTGACTAGCCCCTGAATATCTCCCATCTGTCACGAGAGCAATGTTAGTCAGCTTGGCACCCATTATTGCGGCCGAGGCCTTCAGCTGCTCGGGCATGCCCGGCCCGCCCTTTGGACCTTCGTAGCGCACTATGAGGACCATGTTTGGGCTGTGTGGAATTTCACCTTTGCCGAGAGCGAGGTCGAGTTCGTATTCCTTGTTGAAGACACGTGCAATACCCGTGAATTTGGTGCCTTCCTTTCCAGTAATTTTTGCTACTGCTCCTTCAGGTGCGAGATTACCTCGAAGAATCTGTAGATGGCCGGTGGACTTTATAGGGTTTGAGAGGGGTCGAATGATGACTTGGTCTTGCGAAAGGGAGGGAAACGAGGCCACATTCTCGGCTAGTGTTTTGCCTGTAACTGTAGGAATGTCGCCGTCTAGGAAGCCCGCTGCGATGAGGAGTTTTTGGACAGCCGGCACGCCTCCAATGTCGTAGAGATCTGCCATGAACCATTTGCCGCTCGGTGCAAGGTCAGCAATGAAAGGAATTTTGTTGCTCACTCGCTGGAAGCCGTCCAGGGTAAGGTCGACTCCAGCGGAGGCAGCCATGGCCAGAAAGTGCACGACACCATTCGTGCTGCCTCCCAATGCCATCGTAATAACTAGTGCATTTTCAAAAGAGCGTTTCGTAAGAAGGTCAAGAGGCTTGATGTTTTTTTCCAAACAAGTTCGAATGGCATCCGCTGCCTTGATGCATTCGCGCATTTTGGCTGGAGAAGTTGCTGGATTTGATGAGGATCCGGGCAAAGTAAGACCCATAGATTCGATTGCTGTTGCCATCGTATTCGCTGTGTACATGCCTCCACAAGCACCAGCTCCTGGACATGCGTTGTGCTCAATATCGTCCATGATCTCGTCTTTGTTTTTGGCTCGGTCTCCGCCATCGTCAGGTTGTTTTAACGAATTGTAAATGTATGCTCCGTGCGCTTCGTAGCAGGATGAGATGTTGATTGGCTTTCGAAGTGTGTTACTGTACCCAACGGCGATGGAGCCACCGTAAATCATGAGGGAAGGTCGGTTGTGCCGGGCCATAGCCATGATGCATCCTGGCATGTTCTTGTCGCATCCTGGAATAGTAATACAAGCGTCGTGATGTTGCGCGCACGTGACGGTCTCGATACTGTCAGCAATGATCTCTCTGGTTTGTAAAGAAAATCGCATCCCTGCCAACGTTAGATTGTAAAAGAGCCAGGTTCAACGTGCGACCGACCTTCGCCGCCCATTGTAATGGCATCCGAGACTCCAATGGTGTTGTATTGCCATGCCAGCATATTTTGCTTCTGGACAGCATCTTTGACAGTCTTTCCAAGGTCCAGCACTGGAGCAATTCACAAAATCAGGCACCATTTCACTTGTTGTTGCATTTGGTTGGGGTATTTTGCGCTCTGCAATCGTCATACTCACAATGCATACTGTCGAGCAAAGTGAGTCAGACGGCGAAAATGACGACGAAATCAGGGTCTTATCTCACTTGCACGGATTCCCTTCCCACCACACTGACGCTACACCGACGTGGGGGTAATTTTTCATTGCATCTCGGTTCGGCACGCCCGCGGCGTACAGCATTGCCTTGTTTTGATAAGATTTTGATTGTGGAGGATGCATCTCTTATCTCTTGGGTCGTCTTACCTGCGCGCCTGGGAAGTCATGGTCTTTGGTCAGAGTCGACGAGTACTTGTTCAGCCTTGGCTTGCCGTTTTGGATAGCGTCATCTGGCAGATGAGGGAAATCCAAAAATCTGGGCTCCTCCGGTTCATTCTGCTTCTGTTGATTTGAAGGATCCATTATACACTAAAGAGAAAGATGACAGGAAACAGCAACGAGGCTCATGAGCGGGGATGATGTAGCCTGGCAGAAGATTCCACGAGCCTTTTCTGGAGATGCGGTTGATATTTATAGTTCCTGGATGCATCCACCTCTCACGATTTGAGAGTGAGATCAACTTCCCAAAGCAGGCCAGCAAGCATGATTGAAGCGGTTATAGAGAGAAAGGTCAGGAACGTATCGTGGCGAGCCTTAATTCGATATTGGGCGGTGTGCACCGAGATCGGAAAGAGATTTCCAGGAAAAGTAGAAGTAGAAATGAACGGAGATGGTGGCGAACGCATGCTCTGCTGCGTACGATAGCATTTACCCATATTTCCACTAGGTATTGAGTCCTGTGACCGGATCCAAAATTTTCTGACAAGTGGGAAGTCTAGAAGAACGACACCCCTCGGGGCCTTCCCCGCCCACCGTTGCTCTACTCCACAAATTGACTCTCGGTAGCTTGTCCCTTACTGGACGAGTAGGAAGGAATCATACCGAAGTAAAAGCGGCGTTTTTCGTTCTTTCGAGGCGTTAAAGATTAGATCAAGTAGATCAGGGACTCGTCGTAGATATCCCAGACCCGACACTATCTCTTCCGACAAAGGCAAACAACCCCCTTGGACACGCGCATCAGAGCTCTACGAAGGACGAGACCTGCATAAGTACGCCTAACTATGCCTAAATGTGCCTAAATTCAGTGCCTCCGTACGGCAAAAGCACACGGCGTCAGACGGTAAGCGTGGGCAAGGAGGCGAGCTTAAAGTAGGGCCCGCACCGCGGCCTGTCCAGGCTGTTGGGACCGCTGTTTCCTCAGGGACCTTCGCCTATTGGTCACCCATGATTGACTGCTTTATCAACGCACCACCCCCCAGCATGGAGTGTTCGATGCATGTCGCTGTCCAAATCAACATAGATAGCCTTGACACGACGTCTTGTTTGAAAGTAGTCAAGCTTGAAGAAGACGTCAGGGCGCTTTGATGCGGCTATGCTATGCGGTCGAGCTCCATCGGCAGCCAACGGTTGATGCAGATGGCCAAAGAACTTGCTCGTCATTGGTCAGAAGCTGCCAATGAACATCGAACATCAAAAGCAGGTCGAAGAGCTTGCGAGAATTAAATGTTGATGTGGCCTCTCTCTTCCATCATGGCCATCCGTCCTCAATCTGCCCACTGTGTACTGCTATCCATCATCGTCGTCACCGCTGCAGCACTGACAGAGGTCACGTCAAACGATGCTCTGCCAGCAGCCTCCAAATCTGTCCAGCTACTTACATATGAACACCTGTGCCATGCATGTCATTCTGCTGCAGCCTTTTCTCGTGCCATCATATGCGAAAGATATGAGAGGATCATACACGGTCGGTTGACCTGGTCGGATATGGTGCAGCTCATGGCACTATGCAGCATCATCCAAGGAACTAGAATGTGGCGGCGACGATCAGGTACACAAACAGAAAAGAGCGAGATAAGGGATGCAGGTTCTACAAGCCACAAGACCGCGAGCAGCGACAGAGGGTTAGCTTCGAGCACAAGCTCTACGTCAGGTAAGAACTGCACAGGCTAATTGCAGACATCAAAGGGAAAGCGCTGACCATGCGTGTTTCGTGCGAGCAACAGATGCAGAAGCCACCGATCCAAGCTTGCTTAAGAAGTATTCTAGCTTCAAGTCCTACACGACTTCCTACGCGACCTATCGTTCTATTCGCACATTCTACAGGCCCCACCCACAAGCAGACAAACTTCCCTCCAAGCCCACACCCCTGCCTCTTCTCGTCTTCATACATGGCCTCGGAGGATCATTGGCCCAGTTCAACCCTCTGCTGACCAGTCTCGTCAACGTTGCACCGTGCCTTGGAATCGATCTACCCGGGTGTGGACGTTCGGCCTTCTCGCCAACGTCATGGGATGCATACACACCAAAGGCTCTTGCAGAATTACTCAGTGCTGTGATCACAGAACAGTGTGCGCAAAACCCGGACCAAGGGGTGATATTGATTGGACATAGCATGGGATGTTCTTTTTCGGTGTTGGTCGGCAAAGCTCTTCGAACCACTGAGCTTCTGGCAATTATCAGTATATGCCCACAAGCTACGCCGCCTTCCGCGAAGCAACTCGCAGCTTTCGAAAAGTTACTACTCGTCCCAACCCCCATCTTCGATATCTGGCGAACGTGGGACCGGCGAGGTGGACCGAACAGTGCAAGTGTTGCGCGGTTCGTTGGAAAGCAGGCAGACATTGAGGTCAAGAAACTACAGGAAAGGTTCAATACCCAAAGCAGAACGGCAGTATGGCGAAGAATGGCCTGGGGAGCTTTACCTGACCGCAAGGCATCGGACACGTCGAAGCGGGGAATACCTGGGCTTGATGTTTGGGCCAGTCTGAAGATACCACTGTTCTTGGTTGGCGGCGAGGGAGACAACATCACCAGAACCGACCAAATTATAAAGATAGGTCGGGCACTGGGCAAGGTAGATCGACCGCTCACCGGCCAGCCTACCGAGCTAAGTCCACCAGCGAACGCGAATGGTGTCAGCATGAACGGGAATGGGGATCATCCATTCGAGGACGAGAAGAGAAGAAGTGCAGCATCACAGACCGAAGTTACCGTAATTGGAGAAACCACACAGCCACTATCTGCGACTCCCAGCTACTCCAAAAAGCGCCAGGTCCTCAAAACCTCCATCCTACCCTCTCCAGCCTCCCACGCCCTTCTCTACGATCCCGCCACCTATCGCACCCTGGCTGGCCTAATCCACACCTTTCTATACGAGCACGTCGACGCCCGGCTCTCCCTCGGCTGGCAGCTCCAGCGCCTTTCAACAGAAGGGAAATGGGACGTCAAGAACCTCGCCAAATGGCAAGCTGTGCGCCCTGTCTCAGAGCCCATCGCTGGCATCTTCCGAGCCATGAAGACGCTCAGGGAAATTGACGAAACCCACTCGCCGGACGTCTTCGTTCGCAATTGGAAAGGTAAACTTAAAGCGGTCATTGACATCAGTCATGAGAGCCCCGTTTACGATCCAAAGGGACTAGATGAAGGCGGTATCGAATACCACAAATTCCCAACGGTATCTAAGATTCCACCCACACCCGAAGAGGTGAAGGATTTTATCAAGCTCGTTGACCGGTTACGCACCTCGCCTACCACATCCGACGGAGAAGGCGGAGATGCATTGATTGGAGTACACTGCCACTACGGATTCAACCGCACTGGCTTCTTTATCTGCTGCTACCTGATCGAGAAAGAAAAATATGGCGTGCAACGGGCTGTTGACCTGTTTGCAGCCTGTAGGCCGCCTGGTATAAGGCATGCTCATTTCTTGGATCAGCTGTTTGTCAGATATTGCGTTGGGTTGAAGAGAGCGCCTACGCTATGAGGTTTTGAGCAGTATGACAAGTGTACTCTTGGAGGTTCTGGATTTTGGAAATGGTTCAACATTCGCCCGAAGCGCGTGAATCAGGGCATTAGATTTGGCGCATAAGAGGGAAATGGCTCAAGCATGCATGAGCGAGGTCTTGGTGTGATAGCATTAGACTCAAGCAGGGCTTCATTACTTCCTCATCAATGTTTTATACCCATTCGTTCCTCATGCAATCATACATATGTCCACTAAATCCAAAGGCCGTCTTGATTCCAATCAGCACTTGAAGGAACCTGTCACCTCTTCTAGTATCCTACAGACACCCCCTTCACGAAACCTCACCCTCATCATCCAACTCATGACTCCAACTCCCGCAGATCCTGCGTAGACAAATCAAAAGCGTCACACTCCGCCCCAAGCCGAGCTTCCTCCACGCTCTCCTGCCGCACTGGGCTCTTATGGTACGAGTGGCCTGTCGATTCGAGCTCGAATTCTAGCACGAGCTCTTCGAGATCTTCTTCGGTTACGTCTTCGCTGAAATCGAAACTTTCTGTAGCTTTTGCTGGTACTGCTTGCGTGGGCTGAAGGTCTCCTTCGGTGACGTCTTCGTCGAAGTCAAAGCTCTCTGTAGTGGCTGGGCTTGGTACTGCTTCCGTATCCAGTTCTGTCGAAGAGTTGACGGAGGAAGATTCGAAGCTTGAGGTGGCTGCATTGGGTGTTACTTGCGTGGAATCCCCAGAGAAGTCCAGATCTTGGGTTGAGATGTGGGCGAGAAGGGAAGCGGTATTCGATGATTCTTCCATTATCACGGGCATAGCTTGTGTAAAGCCGCCTGAGAAGTCGAGGTCTTGGGTGCAGATTAGGTCAAGTATATCCGCCGTTGAGCCCTTCCGCTGAAGGGGAGGTGGACTAAAGGCTTCGCCTGAGAGGCCTGGCTCGGCCACTGGAGGCAGCATTGGTATTTTTTTGACTGGTGGAGGAGACAGCTCTCGTCCTATCTGGGTGTTGCTGACGAAGAAGTCATCCCAGCTGTCTTCCACTATGTCAGGGGGTCTATGTTGCGGCGTGAAGAGCAGAGACTTTTGTTGGGCAGTTGTGTTTGTACACCTGGTTGCGAAAAGCTTGGGTAGGGGCGGCGGTCCCATTGATACTGTTTGATATTCGGTGCATTCTGCTTCCTCTTCTTCTGGTTTCTCGCCCTCTTTATTCTCGGCCAATGGCTGTTCCTCCACGGTTGAAATTGGACTTTTAGGCTGGGCTGGAGTACATGAGGGCGGAGGTCCCATTGGCAAATTTTTACGGCCAATCGACCCTATTCCTTCATTCGCTTCTATGCCGTCCACCTTCGTCTCACGCAGTGTATGCTGCTCAATAGTTGGACTCGTAGATGTGGCCTGTGAAGGGAACCTTGACGGCTGCGGGACCTTCGTTCCTTCAGCCTGTGCTTGAGGACTCTTCTCGTTAGCTCTTGATCCACCGAGCTTCGCGGTTCCACTCAATGGCCTCGACAGACACCTCGAATGCGCCGATATAATTTGTAGCGGATTCCTCCAAGGCCGCGGCGACACATGGCATCCTTTTGAGCTCGCACCAACCAAATTCTCATTCTCGACGTCCTCAAATGGAGCGTTCTCCTTCTCTACCGTTTCCTCATCCCTCTTCCGCTTCCCCATCCCCAGAATGTCGCCCAGATGGAGCTGCGACGGCCCCACCCTCATCTTGTTCCCATCCTTTACCGGACTTGGTATCCCCATCCGCTGCCTCGCCTCCCTCTCCCTCTGATTCCTCTCCTCTTTCCTCTTGATATTCGCCTTGCGCCTAAGCTCCCTCTCTTTGATCCTATCTGCGCGCTCTTGCAGCACGGCGCGCCGCTCGATGACGGCTAGTTCGCTTTCAGAGAGCCGAACGGTTGCGCCAGATTTGCGGTAGGCTTTTTTTGCTTGTTTGGAGGTTTGGGGGCGGTGATGGGAGGGTGGCATGGTTGGTGGGACTGGTGGGGTTGGACTGCATGAGCAGGAGGGGGATATAGACTGGGATGATACTGCGGGAGATGGGTTTTGGGAAGAGCCGAGACGGAGGCGATGGATTGGGCTTAGTGGCTTGGTGATGTAAACAACTTCCTTCACTTTTTCGAGTATCAACGGATCACTTTCTGATGGCAAATGTCAGATTGATCTGAAAGCCATTACTGTCTCTTATTGCCGTACTGCTGAGGGGAAAAATGTGAAACTTTGACGCTTTTATGTCAAGGTCACCCACCTCAATCATATCTCACACGAAGCTCATTGATGGAAGCTACCTTGTCTAGTGCGAGACTGGAGCAAAGGTCGACTATGAGAATGAATTGACTACCTTAGCATTCGAATGGACGAAACGACAACGTGACATTATAAGCTTAATGGGCGAACTTTCAAAAGCAATAACAAACACCTCCTTACCTGCTACCCCTTTACAGGGATAGCTGAGACCATTATATATATAAGGGCCTTATCCCCCCAGGGATGTACGAGCGTGAAGTTCACAGTCTAAGGAATACCTTGCTTAGTTTACTGCTTGGTGGCTCTTACTACAATTCCTTACTTTCCGCAGCTGCCAAGGACCATTGAGGCTGCAAGTGTGGGCTTGTGGCTTGAAGTTACTGGAAGGAATTGTCTGTCATTCCATATTTGCTTGAGCTAGACTCGTGATCCATTTCGTGTTTGTATTTCACCCCGTCAAACAGTCAAGACAAGTGAGTATTGTCTCCTTCCGCTGATGTCCCATGGAGATGACGCCTAGACGTTCCAGCGTCTCCGGCTATTGGTCCACAAGTCCCTTCATCCATGCCTATTGATGCCATCAAGGATCAGCGCGGCCACAGGACAAGGGTTCGCCGACGATGTTGACGAAAGCTGCGCCAGAGCCTATTCTCTGGGTCTCTTCCAAGCTAGAAGACGGCTATCGAAGACCAGCACAACGACGCAAAAAGGAATTTCAGGTGGCATTCGAGAAGTCTGGACCAGAGGTCATCGGAACGGGTGGGGAGAACGCGATTCTTCCGGTCAAAGATGTGGCAATGGGATATCGACACGCCAGGAATCCGCCAAGACCACGTGTACCTCAGAAGCCTTTCAGAATTCTAGAACTGCCAGGAGAAGTACGGAGTGCTATCTACCAGGCCACTCTTCCAAATCCTCTATGGACGCAACGGTTGATCTGTTGGAATTCAGAAGGAAATGACACTACCAGGACAGATTTATACATGGACTGCGTTCAACAAAAGCGTACTTACGTAAATCTCACCCTGGCCAGCCGAGAAGTTCGTCGTGAATCGCTCTACGTTCTCTACAATTACGGGCGCTTTGTGATACCCGCATATATTCAAACCCACAAATGGGGTGGTTTGACACCGAAATTCTTGACACTTGCGGCCAAGCACAAGGACCTTGCTTGCCAGGTTCGGAACATTGGAATAGAGATCAACTCCATGGAAGCTAGGATCCGATATGCCCGCGACACTGTGACCGACATCCTTTGGATCCGCCATTACCTACCTCTGTTCACAGATCTTCAGTCAGTTGTGGTAGAATGGACAGACTTTGTACAGCCACCGCTGGGAGTCACTTTCAGCAACAAAGTTCGTCCTGCGATAGGAATAGAGTCAAGGCTTACCATGTTGAGACCCCTGCAAGAGTTTCAATGGTGTTATCCGAAATTACTATCTTGATCAATGGGATGCCTTTCACAAGGGAGTCCTCGGCCCCCGAGCTGAAGTCTGAGGCGACGAAGGGTGACATTGGCAAGCGAGAAGGGCTTTTTCGAATAGATGGTTGTCTTGAAGAGCTTGAAAATGAGATGCGGCGCCGCGATAATCAACGGGAGGGATAAGAATCTGCGAACGAACCAGTGGAGACAGCTGCCGCACTGAGGTGATTGCGCTGCTTGGAAGGCATGCGACAGGAGATCTTTCTCGCTCTGCTGGGTTATGGATGGTTGACAGGGTTGTTCAAATCTACTATAGATTCAATGCATGGTTCCAACTTTACCTTCGAACTTGTCAAATCTATGCGGAAGAGCGTCTCGAGCTGGCGCCCTCAAAAGTCGCTAGCGCCATGAAAAGCATGCATCGTACTCAGAGGCGTTATAATTAACACAGTATTATTCAACACATCTTAGTGTTTGGGCTCATTTGCCCTCAATGTGCATGGAATTTGCATCTTTTCTTGCTCTTGCCGTAGGCCCGACTACCAGCTTCCTGTGCTTCAACCATTTGAAATACAAGACTGCTGCTCAAATAGAGCTCATTTATGCAGTATAATCCAGATCATCGCGGCATTCATCTCGTTCCTTGCTCAAGATGAATGGCATTTCCTCCGGATTCTTATTTCCGGAGTGCTCAGTGCCATACTTTCGGGGCTTCAAGCCCCTTTAGGCGGCCACAGTGGCGACAAGAAGCCACAGCCTTGAACATTTCGCTCGTCAAGCCCCTTAAGATTTGATCACCCGATACCCTTCAACGGCTATGAGTCAGCCCCCTTAGCGAAGCTCATAAAAAAGTCTGCGCAGGCCATCCTGCTTCCTCTTCCTTCAACAACGCTCTCACATCGCAGCTCACATCAAAAACAATCATTCCCACTCATACAAAATCATAAAGCGCGTAGCTTACCCACAAAGAATCTCACACCTATCATCACTTACTACGCCTTTTGGGTCAAAAAGAGGTTGCCTACTCATCGGTCCTCTTCCTACCCACCACCACTTCCCGCAAATTCGAGCGGAACTGAAGGTTTTTTACCCACGAATCCTCTCTCATCCACCACCTCTTCCCACCAATTCGGACCAATAACAGGGTAGTTATCCAAAAATTATGTCTTCAACGACTCGAACAACCGGCTTTCGCGGTATGTATACGCACATCCACGGGGATCTTCCCCTAAATTTGACAGCGCTTCGAGTAGCTAGACCTAATTTGCGAGCAGTCAGGGCGTTTGGCCCATCCTCTGTTCTCAAGACATGTCTTGTTACCCGTAGTCGTAGTCGATAATGTTAAGTATGCAATGCTGACGAAGATTTGGTGAAAGGTATGATCAAGAGCGTCTTCCGGAAGGTACGATGTGAGGCCAAACCCGAGGGGAAGCCGGAGATAAAAACCTTTGAGCAGGAGCGGAGGTACGTGTTTGTGGGCTGTTGCCCTCCGTGTGATCTTGGACCGTATCTCGTAACCTAAAAATTGCAATAAATACGTGATGCTAACATGTATCGCTTGACAGGAAGGGGGCGCGGGAACGAAGACAGAAGAACTATACGGACCATGACCAGAGCATGTACGTCCATCTTTGCGGGGACTACCCTTGCTTGCAGTCTAAGATAGACAACGCTGACACTTTCCGTGATAGGTGCGAGACGAGTCCTAAGGCAAAACCCGAAACGCAAGAGTTGGAGGCAGGGTACTATTTCGTGGAGGCGCGGCAGATTGGATCTAGGTAGGTCTTTTCGGGACTCATTCTACCTGCGTTCGTGTCGTCAGGTGCAGAACAGGGCGCTGACTCCAAGGTATTGGATAGGATCACGAGAATTGATCGGAGACAGAGGAATTATACGGACAACATCTAGAGCATGAACATGGGAGTAAAGGAGAAAGCTGGGAGATGGACAGGTAGATGGAGATTTGCTTTGTGCTATCTTGGGATAATTGGATAGAGTTCTTGTGACAGTGTCTTGATACCTTCTATGCAACAACTTTACTCTCCATGTTGCGGCCTCGGAACGTCGTTGCTGCCGTATGGTGCATCTCACCTACCGAGCTTTCGCAGCTCGAACCAGCGTAATAGTGGGTACACCAGCGCGGCCCAGAAGAATCCGACATAGTTGCCCATCTGCTCGGAGCGTCAGCCATGCACGACCAATAGCACGCATAACAAAGGTTGCAAGAAGAGTCCAACACAAATTGTCTCAGGGACTTACATCAGCTCCGTACTCTCCTACTTCCTTTGCAATCGGGCCAATATACCAGACCTGTGCCATGCACAGAATGGCTCCGGCCCAACCAACCAGGAATGCCACAAGCGCTGCGATACCAACGGGCAGCTTGTCCTGCTGATTCCAAACGGTCCAGTCGTATCCTCGGCGTCTTCGGAAGATCACTTGCTCTTCTACAGTGATAGCAATCCAAATGGCCACCCAATAGCCCATTAGAGCCAGGAAGTTTGTGAAGATCTCGCTCAAGCTGTTTCGACCAGCAAGCGCACAGACGGTGTAGATAATCACACCGAAGGTATTCCAGATGAAGCGTGGGACCTTTTGAGCAGCTCGGCCTAGAATCTGGAAATCGATGCCGCTCGAGTAAGTTGGTGCGATGAGATTTGCAATCAGTCCCAGGGCGATGACCACTCCGAGGAATTTGCCGAAGCCGTCGAGAGAAGAAAAGCCTTCGACTAGGAGATTCCCTTGGCCGGACTCATATGCTGCAGCGTAAGCGGCGTTGCTTCGGATAGCTGATGCGAGGCCAATGCCAACGACGAGAGCGAAGGTAAACGAGAAGACGAGCCCAAGTAATGAGACAGCAAACAAAGGTAGACGTGGCGTGCTTGGAGGGTAGTATACAAAGAAATCCGCTGCACCACCGGCGTAGGTAATGGCTGCGCTCAGGCACAAGGAGAAAAAAGATATTCTGTTTCCAATGATCGTTCGGGAATCCCCAGTAGACGGTGTTTGTAGGTCGAACTGGGAGGCGGAGACACCAAAGAGGATGCTGACAGCAATGAGCTGTGGCAGCCATGCGTATCGCATATAAGTGTGAAAGATATCAATACCAAAGGTGGTGATGACCCACCCGATGATCGCCACGATGATGATACCGACGATAACAGATAGACTGCCGTTGGTCGAGACGGCATTCAAAAGTTGACCTGCTACGACAAGATCGATCATCGAGTAGCCCAGTAGGATGATTAGATTGAGCAAGACAATCAGCTTGCTCGGCCACCATCCAAACGTGTATCTCGCGAAGATCATGGTCCGGTTCCCGGATATTGGGCCCCATGTGGCAATATACGCGACCGCTAGACTGCCTAAGAGCGATCCGAACACAGCACAGAAGGCAGCGTCTTTGAAGCTCAAGGCATAGACGGTTGGAGCTAGCATGCCAAGGGTGATGTTGACTGCTGCAAGATTGACCGAGACCCAGAGAAGGAATGCCTGCATATAGTCTTTCCATGACTTGGTGTGCGTTTCGTGAGGCTCTACCCGCTGCACGCCTCGGGCTTCAAGGTTGTATTGGATCAATTGCCTTTCAAACTTGTTGAAATACAAGCCGAGCTTCCCGGTCATACTTGACGGTTCTACCACAGCTTTGGGGTTTTCTGCTTTATGAAACACACTTCCTGGTTTATCAACCGCCGTTCTACTCTGCTGCGGTGCCTTCTCTATGTCCTCCGATATTGGCGTTGGGGACGCCATTTGGTTCTGAGAGAGTCAGTACATCTAAATGGTTGCGGACTAGGAGGACAGCATGATTCTTTCGCTGGAATTATCCCAGATCAAGTTCGACCGTATAATCTCAGCCCAGCAGCTTCTAGGTCAATCGCATCTCCCATTCAATCGGTGAACTGGGTTGGATGCAATTGAACAGAGAAGAGCATGAGCACCGGTTGCATGCTTGCTATTGCACGTTACCTTGATCAATGGACGTCCTTCCTTTGCTATTCGTCATGTTGCCCGGTCTTGCTCGGCGTATGTACCTCGAGTTCGGAATGACCTATGAACTTGATTACTTTGCCTCTGGGAAAGGAAGGTTAGCGTCTCTACAATAACGAAAAGAGTACAGAGGAGAGACCCAAAAAAAACGGCAGGTTGGTGAAGACATATGCATGCTTGACAATCATTGAAAGGGCGGGACCATTATAGAACGATTATTTATAGGTAGAATGCTTAAGAGAGAGAAGGATAGTATACTTGCTTCCACAATTTTCCAAAGGTCGTTATTGAATGAAGAGTTGATGTGTTGGCAAATTCTTTACTAGGAGATCTCTATCGAGACGTTTGAAGGAAGATTGATTCTATTTAGATAATAATGCGTGTGGTTATCTCTGTTATTTGACCAGACACAGGTGCCGTTCGATGACGTTTCGCCAAGCTTTTCGAAAGTCAAAACATAAACATCAACAACCATAAGGTATCGACCACCATTCTCCCTTTACAAGCACATTCACTGCCAGGATCTCGACCGCGAATATATCTTGTGTATTAAGAGTGACAATTTCCGAACAGAGAGCAAGAGCCATGGCGCCACCAAGCGTCCAATTACTTCGTGCCCTTCGAGGTACAGAAGTCATACGCACCTCCATACCTGTACGGCAGCAAGCGTCGTATCGAACACAACATCTCTTATTACGAAGCGCACGGATACGATGTATCGGTACCCTGCCTCCCCACACTCGCTCCCTCTCCACCTCTCCCTTCCATAGTCTGCCTCCGCTAGCAACACCAAACAAATCGACAGACCGTGGCCCTAAATCCACGGAAGACACTCAGACTGATTTTGGCAGCATGGACGTCTTCTCCAATGCTCCAGCTCCCACTGCATCAATCGATGCGTGCCTTAGCGATGGCTTTCACCTCGATAACGGAGTCAAGATAGGGGATGGGAGCGGATTGCTTCTTGTATCTGGAGAGGCATTCGCTTGGAGGCCGTGGGACGCAGGGGGAAAGGGTAGGCTGCTGAATCAGAGGGGCCAATGGGATACTGGTGATGGGGCGTGGGGCGTGCTTGACTTAGTGTGGCCGAAGCCAGGTATGTGGCACTTTTTGTTTAAACGAGACAAAGTGTCAATTTTAGTGTCGTAACGGGTCCAAATGCTGATACATGTTACTTCCAGACCTGCTGATACTGGGCCTCGGACCCTCTATGTACCCTATAGCACCAGAGACTAGGCAATATATCAACTCACTCGGCATACGAGTCGATGTACAGGATACACGAAACGCCGCTGCACAATTCAATCTACTGGCTACTGAACGAGGGGTCGGTAACGTGGCATGTGCGTTGATACCCATTGGATGGAGAGAGCCTCGATGAGATACGGTCATAGCCCCTCTGGGCGTCCATGATATGATCCGTCTACAATGTAGAGGATGTCTCAAAATCAACGTGCGCCTCAAGACATCACTTGCAACTTCCATTCGTCCAAAAGAGGCCTTGATAGTCTAGTCTCCCCATTTCTTGCCAGGGGTCTATTTGCTCTACACCTTAGAAGCGCATGGTCGAGTTCTTGGCAGCCGATCCAGCATCACATCGCTCGATGTGCCTGAGACGGCGCTAGCCTTCATCACCTAGTAAGCATGTTCACACCCTTTCTTTCCTGTCGCCCATTCGCAGCCAAAATGCAAATATTGTCGATCAAGACCTTGATCTTGTTCAGCTTCGCTGAGATAACCCGTGAAATTACCAAGGCAGCGTGCCAAGCTTCCGTAATAACTGGGGCGGTATTCCACTCATGTCTCACTTTTCGAGGCTCGCACCTCTTTTGGCAATGCACTTCAATGGCATTCGTGCAATCAGACTCTCTCTCTCTTTCCCTCTCAACTGCTGTTCTTCACCACGTGCAATCTTACTTATCAACGAGAGTCGCAATGTGTGTTTGTGCCTCTCTTGGCTACCGTGCTTCCCAAGTAAGGTAGTAGCACTTTCTGCACCTGTTCGCCGGCACAAATAAAAGCGCCCCCAAGAAACGGCGCTTGAGTGGACCTTGAATTAATGACCACGATGATCTTGGTACTTTCGATAGATAGCGTCACGCTTCACGGAGCCATCCGTCCTCTACATCGCGTTACGTTGTTGAGGGTTGTCTGACAGCTCAGACTGACATACGCACATGGGACACATCATACACCACCACTGGCCGAGGTACATGCCTAGCGCAACCCCACGTGGGCTAACATACGCTGCTAAATCCAAGCTCGTCAAATACAATTGGCGCACACCCATATCATGCCAAGACATGAGTCAAACCATTTCCACCATGGGATGTCGCCAGGGGCATTTTCAGACCCTGTGGATCAATGTCTCTCCTAGACTTAGCCGGAGCCTATGTCTTTGGGGCCTTTTACGAATCTTCCCGATTTGAACGTCTACCAGAAATCTGGGGGAGGTGGAAGATCTGATTATACTTGACCACGCGCATAATGATGGAACCATCACAGCATTGAGCCAACTTCGATTGAATTCTTGATCAGCCACAGGGTAGGGATTATTTGGTGTCGTAGCCATGGTCCATTTAATCTCGTACCAATTGTGTGCTAAGTCTAGTCGCTGAAATTAAGGTGCGCAGCTTGTCGTTAGGCGATGTTACTGACAAAGCTCTGAAGTTTCGTTCTATTCCCTCGTTAAGCTCACTGAAAATTCTGTGCTACCAGTGGTGTCCTAATTATCCATCACTTATAATATCACTACAATCAGGTGTGGCAAGATCGCCAGCAGATTTCTTTGATGTGGTATTACATGGATCTCAAAAGGTCGTGACAGGCTACTAGGTCAGCCATCGCTTGCACGACTCCTCAAAGGAATCCCGTGGTGCCTCGATCCAAAACTTCTGACATTACACCTTATCGGCGATCCTCCAACCAAGCTGCTGATATGGGGTAAATGTAGGGAGGGATCTTCGACTAGGTTTTGCGACGCATATCTACGAATGGACAGTAGAAGTCACTTTTGGATTGATTAAAATCGGGTTTTGCTCTGTTCGATCTGATCAAGGCGGACGCACTGACACGCAAAGTACGGTTACTAATAATGCACATGCGTCGCTGATGACAGCTGCTGATCCGATGCGAACTGTCGACGGTTATCCCTCAGGCTAGCTCGTTTTTCATCTCTGCTAGCATCATAAAAGTGCCTCCAGATTGTTCGTAGGTGTTCCAGGGTGCACGCACGATTGCTTGTACAAAAACAGGACGAGCTGGAGGAGCAGCTTGATAAAGTAGACCATGAGGAGCCTGGGAAGCTTTTTCTCGGTAATAGGCGTCGTTGATGAGCTTGGACCCTAAGTTGATCGAATATAGTCTGGAACTCCTATTCAGTCAAAATGGTGGTAGTATTGATATTCGGCTCTGAAGATAATGTGTTAGGACGAAGCCATCGTATACTCGGTGCTGAGGGTGTTCTTGAATTGGACACTGCGAATCTTCCGTGCTGGGTCGACGTTACCGGTTGTCTGGCTCGCGAACAGATTGCCTACCTTAACCACGAGACAGACCTTATGTATGTAGCAACATCATACCAAGACGAAGTGACCCGATTGCTCCCTTTTGTTGCGGAGGTAAGGGCGAAAGCATACCAATGTTTGGAAAGGTAGCTCATCTTGCCTTGAAGTTTGAAGGCGTTAGGATCTGAACTAGAAACGTAGGATGCTGGGGGTATTCCGACAGACCCGAATGTTATCAATCCTTACGAACATCAATAATTAAGGTGGTTCGAACGTTACTAGCTTGGATCGTGGTTGTGCTTCTTCTTATGTCGCTTCCAATTATCAACGCTGTCGATAGCGATGCTCTCGGAATGGGCATCGTTGTCATGTTTTCCGCTATTCTCATAGCTGCTTTGGCAAATTTCACGAAAGCCAAGACTGCCGAGTTGTTTGCCTCAGGCGCAACGTAAGTCACCCGGAGCAAAGCTCTGTTGATGCTAATGGATAGCTCGTTTCAGATATGCTGCCGTTCTAGTTGTCTTCAGGTAAGAAAACACTTCTGGCTTGTAATAAAAACGCCATTGTACGCCGAGATGTCCAAGGGGCGGAAGATGCCTCGGAAGATGATATTCCAAGATATTCATCTTTGAAAAGAAAAGCCCATACGAGACACAGACGATTGGGCGAGAGCTGATTTGAGTCAGCTGAAAGACTGCGTTATCATCAAGCCAATTGTGTACGATCAAAAGCTTAATCTGGAAAGGCGTGGCGCTTAGCGCCCACACCTGAAGACAATTAGTACAACATCAACCACTTGCTTCCTTTCGGGGATAACTCAACGATATGGTACCAGATACCCCACCATCTCCAGCAGTCGCTGTATCATGCAGGTAAGACGGCTCGCAATTCCACTGATGGCTGTGACATCCTCGCGAAGATCCCAAAGTTCATGTTTAGCGGCGTAGCCTTGTCTACGCGCCCCAGCTATTAGTGTTTTCTTGAAAACCAAGCCAAGCCTACGCGTTATTGTTTTCGCGTGTCGTCCTTGCTCTTTGCAAGAGATATGCTTTCTTGAACACTCATGATGACTTCTCTTTCTTTACCCTTTCTCTACGTCGCCAGCTTCTTCATCTTTCAATACGCCTTCTCCACCTCTCTCAAAGGTCAGCTCTCACTCTATCTCGACACCTTGTGTACCCAGCCTTTAGCCACACACCCCTCCGTCTACCTCGCCCTAAGTACATGCCATCGCACCCCCGGTGTCTCCAGTATCCTGGTGCAAAGCCAGCCCTCATGCGTGACTAGTAAGGCGGTTCTGACTGCGTATAAGGATACGGCGTGTGTGAATGCTATCGGTGCCGATGTAAGACTCCTCATCTTTCCTTGTTCCTTGATCATATAGCAGGATCCTGATTCCAGATTTTCAAATAGTTCGGCAGTGAATGCTTCTTCAGTTTGGACGGTAACGGAGTTTCCGCTGTGATGTTTAGTTGTCAAGATGTCCAGGACAAACCCTCGGCAGCAGTCACTAGTATTGTTAGTGCAGCATCTACCTCAGCGAAGCCAGTGACCGCTCCCTCGGCCAACGCAACTCCTTCATGCGATCCTTTGTTGAACGAGATCGCCTGCGGAACAACCTGTTGTACCGTGGCACAAGACTGCAGACCTGCTGGCCAGTGTATAGCAAGCGATAGCAATGGCAACGGCGACAGCGGTTTCTCATTCAACATGGCAACGACAGATACAAGCACTGGCATGGGCAAAGACAGTAATTCTGCTGCATCCACTGTGGTAGCGCTAACGACGACACGACCAATGAGCAACATTTTCACGACTTCCATGTCTACAGGATCGACTTCGGAAAGCACAACTTCCACACTAAGCAAGTCAAGCACGACCGCCACATCCCCCACTTCAGAACCCAGTAGTGCGAACAACAGCAGTGGAGCCAGCAACGGAAATAGCCGTGGGGGACCCTCTACAAGCCTCCGGGATGGCTTGAGTATTGGCATCCCCGTTGGAGTAGCGATATTAGCATGGTGTTGTCCCAAACCTTGCGGTGGGCGGAAGAAGTATCGCAGAAGGAGGAGAAATCATAGGAGGAGGATGGAAAGCCGGATTGCCCGGGTGCAGAGTCCGCCCCCGCCATCACCGTCAAGGTGGTACGATCGTGTGGGTATTTGGGGCATAGCTTCCAGTCTTAGTGATGATGATGATATATGATTTATATGCAACAGGACAGGATAGCAGAATGACGTTGATGAAGGATCGTTGGGGCCTTCGATGAGCGCAGGCGGAGGACGCATTCTGAGTCTTTTCTTTGAACACCTGTTGTATGTCTTTCCAAAGCCGCCCTGCTTTTTAGTTTTCAGTAAAAGGCCCCTATATCGAGGAACAGGTCCCACCATACTCCAACATACTATGTTGTTGAAGGTTTGAAGTGGAAATATAACTTGATTTAAATAGATAGGGTGCCGTAATTAGGCAAGATGGTCGAAGGAGGAGACGATGATTGTGAGAGAGTCTATATGCGGCCAGAAATCCAACGAGCGGAAATTGCCTTAGAGGACAATATCCCCACATGTCCGATGATCTCTGTTGTGTAGTGCTATCTGGCTGGATGTCTTAGGAGACAGGGAGGAACGCTGTCACTAATGGTCTACCGCCAAGCAAGCTACTCTTGAAGCTGTATTCGACTTTTCGGGTCAAAAAGATATTTCCGGCCAGAATTTGCGCCTTGCCACTTCTGCAAATTTGGAAGTCAATCGGTAACATAAACGCAGAGTCGGGTAAGACCTGGAAGCTTGCCAGAAACCAAGTTTGTGCCCCAAAGGACTATGGCGATAGGAATAGATTTATAGGATTGTCCTATCTCCATCGTACATCTCTCTCATAATGAAACGAATATATACATTATCATCCCTAACCACCAATTATAGTCCTTTCCAGGAAATCCAATTACATTCACCTTGCACTACTCGCTTATAAATCGCTTCACTGTCCCCTCTTCAATCTCACTCCTATAGCACAAAAGCAGCCACGGCACCCAATCCCGCCAACATCCCACCAGCCAAAACCCTTTGTGCCGCGCCAGTCGCAGTAGCAGGCGCCGTCGTGCTCGTCGACGCGGTCGTCGGAGCCGGAGCTGGTATGATTGCGCCAGTCGCAACAGCAACAGATGTGATGGGCGCGAATGTTGTTGGCTTGACTTTGTTCGTAGTAGGCTTGATGACCACGGTCGTATTCTTGTCGGAGCCTGCGCCGGTGTGGATCTTGGTTGTGGGCTTGGGCTTGGAGACAGAGTGGGTTGCGTTGGCGCTGTTCGTGATGAAGCCTGAACTGGGTTTTGGGGGGACGAGGATGGAGGTCTTGGGGACTTGAATCGAGGTCTTGGGGGCTTGAATCGTGGCGGATTCTTTCTCTGAATTGGTCTTGGTCTTCGACTCTGAGGCCGTGGAGACGGCATATCCGGACTTCACGTGTGTTTCAGTGCTGGTGACATGTTCCTTTATCTTCGTAACCGTGCCAGAGATGGCGCCCGTGGGCACTTGCGGCTGGCCATCGCTTTTCTCCTGCACTGGGACTGCAGTCTTGGTTTGCTTGGGAGCCTCGGACACGGAGGATTGGACGTTCGGGTTTGAGATGCCGAACTGAGTAGAGTATTGGAAGTCACCCCCGGCTGCGATGATCTTGAGACCGAAGCCTGAGTTGCCAGTAGGGATGAGGTCGGTGGGGGGCGTCCAGGAGTAGGAGCCGGTATTGTCGATGGCGTTTGCTATACAGCGGCTGTCGACGCAGTTTGTGGAGGGCCCGGTGCAGAGTTGGATTGAGACGCTGGAGATGCCGGCTGTTTTCTGCAGGGCAAGCTGTCAGTCATCGGATCTAGTAATGGAGATCTCTAAGGGGGAGTACGCACATCCCAAACAATGTTGTAAGGTGTGCCAGCAGGAACAATTAAGTTCAGGCTGGGCTCACGGACAGCAAGGATACCGGCTGTAGGATTTTCATTGCTCTTTTGTGCGCACTCCGTCGCTGCAGAGCTGAAGCTTGCGTAGGCCAAAAAGGCAATTGTCGCAATTAAAACGCGCATGGTGGTGTTCGTTTGCTAGAAGGAAGGAGCGAATGTATAGAAGAACAAGTGACTTGATCGAGCAGGACACACGATTGCTAAAGAGCGACTTGGGTTAAGAAAGCAGTGCAAATACAAAAGAGAGACAGGCTGTGCGACAGCGATGTTGTTTGAAGAGCCCATCGTCTAGAGTGTGGGCTGACCGAGATTCAGGGGCCGCCTCCAACCGTTTTAGGTGGTTCCTGCAGGTACCATTGTTTATCACTAACGGCCTGTGGTTAGTTAGGAGCGGCACGAGGGATCAGCGCCAGGAACCCCCCGTCCTTCAGCCCTTCAGCCGAACCACTCTCCATCCTCGCCCGACTCGATCGTGATTCTTCTTTTGGCAAGGGGTAGAATATTTTCTATTCCATAGACCTTCTAAAATAACAACAACATCCATTCTGGATCTCAACGTAGAGAGCATAATCGAGTGCTGAATACTGCCCATTAAGGGTCACGCAGGGTGGCTCTGCACTCAGCTCTCCGCAATGAGGGAAAAACTAGTGTTGTTGTCTCAGGTTACTAAGTGTTGTTGAGTCACTTAAGTGCACACCGGATATCTCAATACCACGAAGGAAGCGGCTCTTTGATGACTACAACTGTTTCTCGGAGAAGAGAGCGCTTCTGACCCCACGACCTGAGCTCTGAAGGAGCGTATTTGCGACTCAATCTTCAGCCTTGGCAATTTGGCCTAACAGCGAGCAGCCTGGCCCCACTAGCTTGACAACCCTATAAGCGCAATTGTGGTCAATCGCTGGCTAGGGTGATGGCGGAAGTAGTCGGCGTCGCTGCCAGCGTGGCTGGTCTCGTTGGCCTTACGATGCAGATAACAGAAGTGGCCATGAAGTACTTTTCATCAATCAAGCATGCTAAGGAACAGTCTCAGGACCTTATTCGACAGCTGACCGCTTTAGGGAATGTCTTCAGAGATCTCCAAATGAACCTCATTACAAGGCCCGACCCTGTAGAAGCATTCGAAGAACGATCTTCGTCTGTACTCAGACGTCTCTGCAGAGAGACGGATTTTAAAAGCAACCAGGCAAGCCAGGTCAATATCGCAAAGCTCTGTCGAAAAGTTTTGAGCGCAGTGATCAAAGAAATGATCGATGGGCGATTGAAAGCTGTAGTCTGATTGAATGGATATTGTCAATATACTTCTCAAAGGCGGGAGTAATCCTGAGGCGTTACACGGTAAAGGCAAGCGACCTATCGACGTTGCAGGAATACGTCGTCTGCTATGGTGAGGACCAGAAACTTTTTCAACATGAAGTAAATCGATATAAGAAATAAATTGGTTGATAATGCGGGTATTTGCAAAGACGCTCCTCAACCTCTCTGCAAGGCGGTGCCCCTTCGCGTGGACTCACAGTTGCCACACTATCATGTACATCCTAGACTGATTGCACGAGATCCCAACGATCTAGTACATTAGCATTGCTAAGAAAAGTCCTAATCAGTTGACAAAATGGGATCTGGGCTGAAAGACCTGTTTGTTCGGCTGTCGGCCCAGCATTACAGCTGGCTTTGCATGAGAGGTGGCTAGGGAAATAAAGTAAGTAGGCAGGATCATCGGCAATCGCTCCACTAGCCTCCATCGGTGTTTGATTTGATCGGTCAATCAGATTTCGTGTCGTTGGATGCGGCAGCCAGTGACCATGAGCCCAATGTAGGTAATACATGCATAACGTCTCACATACTAGTTGAGCTTATGCCGGTCACTTCCATAATGATCTGTCACAGCAACATCTAAAGTCAAGATTTGACCCAATTTTAATGAAATCGCGATACCTTAGATTGGTATGCATGCTACTTCTCTTGTGGCATGTTCTCTCGACAAGTAAAATCGACCTTGTGTTCGAATCGGCTGCCCAGATCCCATCATTCTACCTCGAAGAAATTTCGAAAGAGTCAACGCCATTCAATGTTCGTCATGGGCCTGTCGGCGAAATCTGTCCAGATAGTCGTCCTGTGATGGTCTTGTATCCGACCATCTCTACCTAGCCTTTGGCGTCTGGGTGACCTATGTGTTCTCCCAAGACCGCAACCTAAATCGTCCAGTACCATATCTAATCCGCCGTCCCGTCCGTCCCACCAAACTCCTTCCCCTTGGTCACCGTAATCGGAATCGCAATCAACAATATCAAAACCATGATAAAAACCAACGCAACGCATATCCTGTTGGAATGTTCAACACTCAGCCCTCTGGATTAGCCGAATGAGCATGAATAGACCGCTCCCTCCATAGATAATCAACCAGTCGTGTCCTCCCATTCCAACATATCCTTGCCCCTTCGAAGGCATCTTAGCCGCCGGGTACTGTACAGCTTGTCTCATCGTGTGTCTGACGGCTTGCATGTAGGTTGGAAATGGCTAGTCCATGTCTTGTCCCATGTAGGTGGGCGGTCTTTCGAGCTCGTGTGATGAGGAGTGTGAGGGAAGTGGGCGGCTTCGAGGTCGGTTATGGGTTGTAGGGGGGTGTGGGAAAGCGTTTCGGGGCGCGATGGTGGGTTGGTGGGTCGTGGTGGGATGTATGGCATGGCTTGGGGGTTGGAGGGGAGGTGGTCTGTTGAGAAGAGAGGTTGGAATGTCATTGTGGGAATAGTGATATACGAGTGGCGAGGGAATGAGGCTTGGACTCAGACCCTGAGAAGACACTCCTAGCGATGGAAGGCAAATGCAGAGTTTTTTTTTGTTTGATTTGGCAAGGAGATATCGCTTTAAGAAAACGGAAATCCATCACGACGACTCTGATATACTTATGGCTTTCGACGACATACCCCGATGCTCAGCTCAAGACGCCCCTGCGCCACAAAGTATTTGCCGAAATTGAAGGCGCTGTTTGCTACCGCTGTCAAGCTCGCTGCCACTCGCACAGATTGCTACATATCGAAATGTTAGTGATGGCCCCCAAACATCTAGAGATCAGCCTCAGCCGTTCAAGCAGTTGCGTCATTCCGTTCCTGCGAAGATCTTTCAGATCAAAGGCTAAACCCTGCGGCTCAACCCTGCGGCTCTCTCGTCCAATGACAAAGCGAACTCATTAAAATGCTGAAACTCATCAGCTCAAGGTCCTCATCCTACGCCCGCAAAGCCAGGATTGCCCTGGCCGAGAAGCGCATTCCCTTCGAGTTGATCAAGGAAGTACCATGGGAGAGCACCACTCAAACACCGCTCTATGACCCGCTGCCGAAAGTCCAGTCTTGATTTTTCCGGAAGGACAAGCTATATTTGAGAGTCACTGTGTGCTCGAGTATCTCGAAGCCAAGTATCCCGAATTCTCGCTCCTACCAAGGGTCCCGATAAGATCGATGACGCTCTCATTGCGAAACAAGTCGAAGTGGTAGCTGATACTGGTCTTGCCTTTTTTTCGAATCGCAGCGAGGGGAGGAGAGGCAGAGTTAGGAGTGGATGGCAAGGCGGAGGAGAAAGGTCGATGGCGGGTTGCAAGCGCTTGCGGAGTGGTTTGGCGATGATGATGATGAACAGTTCTTGATCGATGAATCCTTTGGTTTTGCAGATATCGCTGCCGGATCATGTCTTGGATACGTCAAGGTCCGATTTGCTGAGCATCCGTGGAGGAAGATGTATCCACATCTGGATAGGTATAGCGAGAGGTTGGAGGAAAGGCAGAGTTTTCGCGAGACGGTACCTAAGCCGTAGAGCCTTCGTGAGAAGATAGTCTGATACGAAGATAACTCTGGAGTACGATGGGATCAGTGTTAAGGGAATTGTAAGACATGCGGTTGAGCTCAAGATATTGTAGTGCGAGAGCGAATGGAGTTTGCGCTCGGATATAGGCTGCGTGTTGTAATGAATATGCTATCGTTCGATGTCGTTCCGCCTTGAGAGAAATTTGATAGTTGACTATCCGCGTTCATGACGGATCTATACCTCGACAATGGCTGCAAGAACCTTGTTGGCATCGATGGATGTGAACGAGTCATCTTGCTCCCAAACACCGCGGACCATATTCCTGTTCCAAGAGATTTTCCCAGACTTTCGAGGCTTCTTCGAATTTTCAAAGCTCTCGAGAATAGCCACTCTCTCCTCATCTGTTCGCGCCTCGCGTGCAATGATGAAAAATGTCCATGGAGCAGTACAGACCTTGAGCCTCTCCAGTACGTCGAGCGCCTTTGCAAGCTGATGCTTGACCACGGCGGAACTTGATTTTCTCCGACACGCACGCTTGAGATAAATGAAAGCGGCAATACGATAGAGTTCTGCGATGTCCAAAGTTCGGGATCGATCTGTGGCCCAGCCCAATTTTCCACGAGGGACGAAATGTTGCTGGAGGGTGCTTAAGCGGAGCTTAAGATTATCGAAGACGTCTATGTTCTGAGACAATTCCGTCGCGTCGTCGAGGGGGATGCTATCGGTCATTCGCCCTCTGATACTCATCACGTCTATTGAACAAGCAAAGGACCCGATGATCTATCGGGAGAATAGTAACCTATCGAAGAGCCGTGTGGAATAGAACTTCAGGCTTAATAAATCCCATAACCTACGAGGCTGCGAGAAGGAGAGTTCTCGATTTTCGATAATGGGCATGGATCATCGACGCGCGCGCTCTGTGCTATACTGATCTGTGGCCAGAACAGCAGACTGAATTTACTGAGCGCATCTTGCCCATAGACCTCATCAAGCAGGAAGGCTAGCTCCCCTTCATAGTTTTGCGGACCAGCAAAGATGGATCTAGCAAGTCTCTTCGCTCCGCAGCAAAATGTTGTCCCATTTGGACTCTGCAGTGTTTCCCACTCCATACATGACTAACAACATGCTGGCAGCGAGTGGGAGACAACGATCGCGCAGCTGATCAGACAGGCGCATTGCCGTCGAAAGCGCTTCTGTGGCGACAAAGCTGTGGTCTAAAACATCTTGACTGCCTGATAAGTGGTAGGCTGAGAACGCTAACACAGCCTCCAGAACTGCGGATGAAAAGACAGATTTCTCTGACAAAGCCATCATTATGAGGATGTGGCGAAACCCGTTCATGTCGTCGTCGATGGAAGTGACGGTTCGTGAGACTACATTCTCATAGTAGGAAAGTAACAATTGATCATTGGGCTTGAGAGTTCCCCAGGAAGTACATATGGGTTTGAACATGACATAAGAGGAAGGTCTAGACCGACGGGAAATGCTGTATGACCTGAAATTGCCCCTCTGGATGAGCTCCTCGTGAAGGTCAATAAGCACGAGGGTTTTTTTGATGACCAATAATACGTCTCATTGGAGATTTTTCTAGAATTCGAGGATTTCTGCTTTAATACCATACCTCTTCGCAGGTCACCTGCTCTGAGCCAAGATGAATTCAGGCCATAACCCTGCTATTTCCCCCTGGATTGCAAGCAATTCTGGCAATTCTGGAAACACTTTAGCGCAGCCGACTTCTTGGCTCTTACAGGTCCTGCAGGTCTTTCGATGGCTGCTCTTGTGGTCCTGCGCCATGGTTCTGATCACACGCTGAAGCATTCAAGGAGCGGGGATGGGTATTGCCAGTGCGCATGAAGAGTAAACAAGAACGCTCTTGTAGAACAGAGAGATGACACCAGACGAGTACGGGACAGTGGAGATGGGAAGGATTTCCACTCTTGGACATCATCGGTATATATGACAGTCTACGTGAAGGAGAGTGCTCAGTCAGCGGTGGTGGACAAATTTGGCTGGGCCTTGGCAACGTTTTTGCCCCACCAAATATGTGGGCGCGAGGCCCCTGATTGTGAAACAAACAAACCAAGCAATTGCTTCACCACGATATCTTCAATCGGGCATTGATAAAGTAGACAGTTGTCTTCTGCAGCTAAAGTTACAGTATATGGTCTATGAATTCAATCATGGCTTACCTGGCAGAGCTCCCCCAATCGCGTTAGGCCTTGAGCTTGAGGAATGGATGTCAACACACAGCCATGGAGCATTCCTCACATGCCCACCCGTTGCCTGATGGACATGATGTCTCATTACGTCAACAATCGGTGTCCGCGTATGCTTCGTGCACGATAACATCGCAACCGGCCTCCCAGGACGAGGATCTTAGTCAACAGTCTCGCCGGCTGCAGCTACGCAACATTGGATTCAGAGGACCCGTCCTCTCCTTTCGACGCATAAGTCCGCTATATGGAGCTTCAATCGAGGCATTTCGCCCAGTCAGCAACGAGAACAGCCCAGCGAGCGCCAGGAAGAGATCACTCTACGGTGAAGAGCTGCCCTTCAGTCCAGTGAATATCCTCCAAGAGATCCACAATTCCACAAGAAAAAAACGGGCCGCATCCAGGCCAGTGATCCCCGCGATCTTCGACGACAACGCTGGGAATGGAGAAGTGAGTGACGACGCGAGCCCCACTTCTTGGTATAAAGGAGGAAGCAACGACTGCTCTCCAGCCGTTACACCAGTCAACATGATGAAATTACGGGAAGGATCTCTAAATCAGAGGACGCCTCCTCCTCTCAGCTCTCCATTGGCGAAACATGCCAAGGGCCAAAGCCTCAATCGGCTCGACCTTTGTTCAGCGAGTACCGAGGCATCAAAGTACATTGACCACCTCGAGTCTCAACTAGCTTCTGCCAACGCCCAGCTCATATCGCCAACGACAAGCAAGAAACGCGCTGCAAAGCTACGTGCTCTCACCACAGAGAACCGCAACCTGCGCCACGAGATCAAAGATTGGGAGAAAGAGTTCGATGCAAGGCTACAAGAAGAGAAGGATCGCCGCTACGAGATAGATATGGAGTTCAGAAGTCGTATACGTGCTCTGGAGGATGACATGGAGTTAAAGGATGCGGGAATAGCAGAGCTTGAATGGGAACTCGATGGCATGCGGGTAAAAGTCAGAGATGCAGAGGGTCTTGAGGAAGCCAACGTCAGTCTCGAGAAGAGGATTGATGTCTTGACAAGCCTGCTGGTGCCATCGCCAACCACACTGGAGGCCCAATCCACGACAACTTCACCGAATAAGGGAAACCGCGATCCTTTAAAGCGGACTCCAAGACCGAGGTCGATGGTTCCTAGGATGCCTTCGTCGTATGGAGACGTGCGGCCTTCATTAGGTACAGTATCTGAATCGACCTTTTGGCACTCCGAGAGCTATGGTCCATCGTCAAGCATTGCCGAGACTCCAGAGACACACAATGAAACGATACTCGATGACCGCGTGTTTCAGTCTACCACGTTCGACGAAGGTATGAGGTCGCCGGATTGTGTCAGATACTCCAGGCGCTCCAGCTTCTTCGACAGTCGCTCACGAGCATCAACTTTGTATCGATCCGCGCCATCCTCCGCATCGAGACCAAATTCAACTCGTTCAAGTGGCTCTTTTGGCCCAAGTTCTTGGGGTTTACCATTTCCGGATGAGAGTGTACCAAAGTCTCCCAACAGACAGCGAAAGATGCGTCGTTTCCCATCCGGCTCAAGCACCTTGAGGCCTTTGATCCTGCCAACGGCAGCGACTGTGCCATCTCTACCTGCATCTGCGCCCATCTATCCCTCGATCGAAGCTACCGCGAGACGGTATATCTCCGAACTATCGCTTGATCCAACCACAGCTTTCCTATCACGACCGTTGGACAGCTCGCGCTTCTCCACCCCCAATCAGCGCATTCGTCCACGTTCGACTTCGGAGGCACAAGAACAGACACTCCAGAGGTTGGAGGGCAAGTTCGGGGATACGGGCCGCAGTAATGGCTCTTGGGCATCACGCCCCACTCCTTCGGTCCCAGGCGAGCCTTCCATGGAGTTTGCAGAGATTCCCGCCGAAAAGCGAAAGAGACGATCCAGGCCCCGAAGTCTTCAGAACGAACTCGAGCAAGCCAACGTCGAGCACACTGAGGACAGAGATGCTGAAGCGGGCTCCCCCGAAGCCTTAGAAGTCAATATGCCAAACTCCGATGCGAAAGATGAATCTGGCCAGATCTTGATTGGGACAGATCCCACGCCCTCCAAATTAGCCTTGTCGAACGCTCGTCTGAGATTGCGAAGGCCTTCCAAAGACTCAGATATAACCCCTAAACCCGCCAAAGTTTCCCCTCCCGGCACCGTCATTTCACCGCGGGCCAAAGAACCCCGTCAATCAACCACGCTCGCCGCTGAGCATGCCCACGGTTTGTTTTCCCGGCTTATCAGCCTCGTCTCCCAAGCGAAACAAGATCCTATTGTCTTAGCACGGCGACTCTTGTCAAATGCATGGGCGCTGGGTTCGAAACAACTGGGTGGTATAGGATGGTGGCTCTTAGGTCTGCTTTACCATCGATCCAAGTGGCGAGAGCGAGACCAGGCGGCTGACAGCGGTATAGTTGAGGATAACTCGACGAAAGACTTCGACTGGCATCATTTCTCAGCGGAAGCGAGTAGGAGTAGGACTGCCGAACATTACTTCAGAGACTACGGAGGTACGAACAAAAGGGACACTTGGATGTCACCACCCCATGTCCAACGTTTACAAATTGTTCCGCCCTTCGCGTCATCTCCCCCGTCGAGAATCGAACCTCATCTGTTCCCCTGTGAGGACTGCGTCGAACCATCGTGCCGCCGTACCCTCCGGCTGTGGTTCCAATTCTCTCTCGCCATAGTCCTCGCAGTCGGCCTAGCAGTCAAGAATGGCCCAGGCACTCTTCTCATCAGCCAAGCGCGGCATCAATCCCACCCCCATGAGCAGACCCGACTTCTCAAACAAGGTCAGCGTCAAAGACAAGAACACGCTCAGGATATCTTACTCGAGCATGCCGACCAAACTTTCCAGCGCTCTCAAAGTAGCCATGAGTCGAATGGCATGGATTCTGGCTACGGTAGCATCACGTTTGCTGAAACGCTTGGGCCTGCGGACTTTGAAGATCGTTAAGAGACGACGTGGCGATGCATGACGATCACTACTTGACAATCTTGGATATAATTGACAGCCTCTTATTCCCTTTCGCGTCATGGGAGCATCAGTATTGGAGATGGCGCGGCCTGGGCGGATCCTTGCTTATGCCTTTTCTTTTTTTTTGTTTTCCCAGCGCTTTGACACACTTGGTTTAGCTATATACCCATGAGGCGCTTGTGAGTTCCTTTGCATTTTGTTGTACGATAGCATGCGGAATGATTACGGTTCATGTAAATATGTATGCATAGACTCATAGAGGGAGGGCTTAGGATAGCATTTGAGAGAAGAATAAAGAATGCTATGAATAATTTCTAATCCCTTGAGCGATGAAAAACTGAATTGAGCTGTGATGAAACAGGCTTACCTCTTATCAGAGAAGCAAAGCCGGTTGCAAAATTGACAGCTTCGCTTCTCATTGGGGCACATTTTCTGATATATACTCGGGCATCTTCCCAAGACTTGTACATATATTGGAGCTTTACTTGAGCAAGAAGCGCGAGCAAAACAGGTGAAGTAGAGTTCCCGAAGCTCGTCGTAGACATTTAAAATTTAGTCATTGGCTTTTTTAGATCTTGAATTGGCTAGTAGATTTTAGAGGTTGTTGTCTGAGGTATTTCTAAATCATATACTGTGCTCATCGATGTATATAAGGTAACTTCCTGCGTATTAATACTAAGTAAACCACGATCGAACCAGCTAAGAGAGAGAGCCTTGTAAAGTTATAAGGGAGTATTACGAAGATAAGTCCTTCGCAGTTCAGCTAGTATTACCTCCTATTAGAGATAATTATACGACGCGGTTAACTTTTCGGATCTCGAGGTACGCCGTCCGAAATACTAAAGCTCGAAAATAATTTACCACAGTTCTACAGCAGCTTCACCCAGATCTCACGATGTTTTCATCAAAGTTGAATATACAGCACTCCTTCAAGGTAAGGCAGCTGTCACGACCTAAATTCCGCAGCCCAACAATAAGCCATAGGTAGCGGAAACGGCGTTCTCGGGTATCGTTGTTTCAACAGGAAAATCAAGTCGAACACGTCAAAGCCGAAGATTACGTATTAGGCGGCCTTGGCTTTAATATCTTTATGAAATATAGTGGTGTGTTTGCTGAATATTTTATCCTACCCGATCACGTCGTCGTTCGCAAACCTTGCAATATCTCATTTGAGGCCGCTGGAGGCATTGGTAACAGGTACCTCGGGAGGCAGAGGGTCCCTTGTGGTCCAGGCTTCGCGAGCCACTGTTGGAGACGGAGGACTACTTGTCGTTGGGAGCCAAAAGGAGGCTCCTGGTTCATGGTGGCGTGCCATGAAAGTGTATATTCCATTCAGGAAAGATCGGCAGAGCAGGCCTGCAAAAAGTGGTAGCCTTCATAGAACAGGGAAAGATGAAGCCTTTTGTTGATAGTGTATATGAAACGGAGAAGGTACGACAAGACTCAAATTGATACTACCATGTAGTATTCGATCGTGGAGGAAAACGTTAACAACAGGATTGCGGCAGACTTGCCACCTCTCGAGCACGAGGAAAAGGTGATCGTTGACATTCAGGACTGATTCACCCCAACCACCGCATTCGACCGTCTATTCAAACGTCGGCGTTCCAAATCAACTGCGATTTTCTGTATTGCAATTTTTTACCTGCAGGCGTATCGCGTCCGGTCTTTACTTATATTCTAGTATAGTAAATCGCATACATACTCCGCCAAATTTAGACGACGGCCACTTAGGCTCCTTTGTAAATCATTTTTGATTCTGTGCTATCCTAGACTATCGCCGGCCGTAGGGAGGCCGGGCTTCTTCAACCCCAGCTCAGATAGAAGCAGCAGCTACTCAGGTTGGCGACCGGAACTGGAACTGGGGAGAAAAAATCTTATGTTCGACTATCGGGATATTTACGCAACTATGTACAGCGAAGGTCCTGATCTGGTTCCTCCATATATACCGCTGCAAGCGCTAGCTAAATTCAAAAATGCTGGGGTATTTCGCTAAATGCCATATGCTAAACGATAGAGGTACATGGATGGCCCAAAATCTGGCGTCATCGTAGCGATAGTGTGCAGAGTCTCCACTGGGTGACGAGCTTCTGGGTAATTGACAAGATCAACTTGTCGAAGCGATTGATGTTGATATTGGTACATAGCCGTCTCCGCTGGGGAACGTGCTTGGTGGTCGTGATTCGTGAGCATGATACTGTTTGGCATAGTACGTTCTGGTGAGGAGGGCGGTGTGTGAGAAGTCTGACGTGTTGATGGTGATAGCATGGTGAGTGTTGAACAGGGTGAAGCGAGCGTGGCGGTGGTTGTGCTGCTTTGATTTTGGTGCTCGGTAGTGGTTTTCAACATGATCCAATCATGGATACCGCTAGTGCTCCTCTAGCATTGGTTGGGATACTTCCTGCTCGTCAACGGCTGTGGGAAGATTCCGGCAGCCAGAAGGTCCTTCATGTGCCACTCGGGAGCGCTCTCGGTTACCCAGGTCCAGAAGATCCAGCCGGTACGCTGCTCATACGCATCGAGCTGAGCATCAATGAAAGAAGCGAGGTTGTTCTTGTCAGTATCGCTCAGCGCCGAGACGGTACCGGTGTACTTCCCATTACATGACCCAACATTGGAAGATCCTGGGAAGGTACCATCATAGCGAGCACCCTTCCCAAGTCCATTGAGCCACTTAGCGCAGTCGGTTTGCGCACCGGTCCATTCGCCGACAATCGTCCATTTGTCTGTGCCAGCTAACTTGGGTCCAAGCGCACAAGCGGCAGAGACGTGCGCAGATGGGGACATGGCGACCTGTTCGGGTGAGAAAATTTGGTACTGGTGCGTATCGAGAATTATGTTCTGGTCACCACTCGCGGCGTTGAATTTGCCGTTCCAGTAAGTCTCGAAATCCTGGAATGCGTCGTGGATGCAGGTTGCAAAGTTGTTGCTGGATGAATGCACGGTCTCGTAGCCGGATTGGTAGTAAGTGTCAATGCCGTTGAGGTTTAATGAGCTGCCGAGAGGCTCGTTGAGAAGCTCAATGGCCGTTACGACATCGGTGTCACCGTCGTAGCGGTGAGCAAGGTTTTGGATGGCGGTTACGGTTTGGCTGACTGTGTCGCCTTGTTGCCAGCCGATGGAGCCATAGCGGCCGCTATTGTCGAAGCCATTTTGAGAGCTAGTGTCTGGTTAGCGAAGCAAGGAAAGTGGGGAGTTTAGTCACGTACCCCGGTGCACCGTGAAGATCAAGCAAGACTTTGATGCCTGCACTCCTGGCCCAGCCAATAGCTTGGTCGAGGACAGTCAACTGTCCTTGCACATATGGGTCACCGTCCAGCGGTGCAACGGCCCAATACCCGATTGGTATGCGGACATGGTTAAGGCCAGCTGCTGCTATCTGATTGAAATCGGCTTGAGTGATCCATGAGTTCCAGTGAGATGTCAAGCGTGATTCAGCCTCGGTCTTGCCGAGGGTTTGAGTGTATGTGTATTCGTCAACGACGGTGGTGGAGCCTGCCCAGTCACTGAAGATGGATGGGGTGATCCATGGCTCAAGGACGAACCAACCGCCGAGGTTTACACCACGAACTTTGTCGTTATTGTAGTCGAAGGCAACGGCCCGCTTTGCGTTACCGAGGCGGCTGTATTTGGGTTAGCATGATATTACTTGGGTGGAATCATCCAGGAAGCTTACAAGGTAAGAGGTGCGGCCTGCACACTGCTCAGCAGCGAGGCGGCAACGGTAGCAAGTTGGAGGAAGCTGTTGCTCAACATGATGGTCATTGGTATATTCTTACTCGAATATATCTTGATTGATGGATATGTATTGGCGAAAGATTGCAAGGCGTTTTGTAGACAAAGGCCATTCACGAACAGGGTATTCTGTCAAAGGTAGGGTTTCTTTTGCAATCAGATTCTTGGGAGTAGAATAGTACAAAGGGCATTCACTCCCGCCTTTATACGCAAGCAGCCCTGTGGGACTGATCCGTTTGGCGCATCATTTTCTCTCCCCACCGCCCCAAACATGGGGTCAGAGGCACCGCGGCTACCCGTCATGATACACAAGGTCCATTCTCGCAGACTCATGTGGGATGACGCTGTGGTCACCTTCGTCCCTGGGCACTGGATCCAATAAGGCAATTGCATACATACAGTTCGAAATTCCGTCGGGTCGAAGCGTCTAGTACTAGGCGCAAAGGAGGCACATGTGTGGTGAAGCGCCTTACAGCGGAGGGCATTCGGTGGGCTTATTCATCTTCCTGGGGTAGGCTGACGGCCTGCTGGCGCCAGCTTCGAGAGATCTGCGGTCATGCGCCAAGATGAATTTTATAGATCTTTACATGCAGCGTTTTGAGCGAGTCAGATCTCCTCGGTACCCCGCATAAAGCCACCCGCAGCCAAGCAATCATTGCACTAAGATCACAAGCTAGACCTTATTCGTCAATGAATTCACATGTTTCATTATTAGCGACGGAGGCGTGGGAGGGATGCTCCGCATTGACATTTCTTTCATAAAAGACGCAAAACACTCAGACGACTGGTGCTCCATGAATAGCAGGGTATAGGCACTAGGCACAGAACGTGAGACCATAAGACGCGGCAATGAGCGTGCTTGATACAAGAAGTATCACAAGGCGAAAGAGAAGGAGTTATCCTTACACTTTGTCAGACAAGTCATCCTCGTATTTGGTGCCCACAAAGATCGACGAGGAATTTTCCAGAATGTTAACATCTCCGAGATTTGCCCTTGTTTCGTTGCAAACACCACATGAAGGCTGCAAGTGAGCTTCTCTTTGTTCGTTAGTCACGATGATGCCCGGAATACCATGTGATTGGACCATGGGTCAATTCTGGAAGAGAATGTCATCATATCAGTGACTGAAGAACAATGACTCATTTCGCCTGCCCAAGTCACATTGAGCCAGGTAGGTGACCACGAGCAACTCAGCCGACAAGAATGCTTTGGCGCATTCGCTGGTGTTCGAAATGATAGACTATCACGTCTGTTCCTAGAGTAAGGTATGCAGAGAAGGCCTTTGTTCGAGCGAGTATTATTGTTGTTGTTCCCGGGTGGTCGTTCCTTGCCCTACAGAGTATACGTAAGCAAGCGGTTGCCGGCAGGAGCGGCTTCCGACAGAAAGCCAACGTCCAGTCTCGAGTACTCCGCTCTCTCAAACTCACAGTGCTGTTATCATTGTACAACACTGCAGTCATACAGGAGCTGCCCACTTCCGATCAAGTACTTTGGAGTACGGGATGATCGCAGGGCAGGATTCTAGTGGTCTAGAACCCGCCGAGCATTGCCGGGCCAAGATTCCCCGCCAACGACCTCCACTGCTGTACTTCGTAACATAACTTTCAGTAACTTGTCCTTGCTGTTAACTCTCGTCCTGCGGTCTCATGTGTGGGCAAGCAAAGTGTCTTTACGCTTTGATTTTCTCCAACGTAAAAGTTTCTGAAGCCTGCACGTGCCAGACTAAAGACCTGCCTTCTGCCTAGCGCTGACTGTACTCCGTTGCGTCTCTAATCGCCAACAGAAAATTGGTCAATCCCTGACTCGAGCACGTATGGAGATAAATTTTGCGGGTAAGCTATTCATCTTAACTTCTTACTAAGGAAGTCCGATAGTATGGCCACCAACAGCACCACCAACGGCACAAATGGCTACTCCAACCACGGTCACCCATCCGATGACGCCTGGGACCATGTCGTGCCTCTACTCATCGCTGGCAAAGAAGTCACTACCGATACCACCTTCGACGTCGTGAGCCCCGTTACCAGTCAGACCATATGGAAATGCAGCTCCGTATCGGAGGCCCAGGCCATCGAGGCCGTGGAAGCGGCGCAAGCAGCGTTCCCGGCATGGTCGAAGACAAAGCCTTCCGTCAGGCGGGACATCCTCGTCAAGGCGAGCGATATCCTCAAGAGTCGTTTCGAAGAGTGTGCGGAATATATGGACATCGAGACTGGGTCTGTGGATGCGATGTCCAAGGGGTTCAATCTGCCATCCACGATCGAACAGTTGAAAGATGTGGGAGGGAGGATCGTGAATACCACTGGCTACATTCCCATCTGCGCTGAAGACGGCAAAAGCGCGCTAATCTACAAGGAGCCATACGGTGTCGTCTTCGGCATTGCCCCATGGTTACTTCGCCTATGCCCTTACAATGTACCACAATGCAGCTAACACCCAACTTAGGAATGCACCCTATATTCTCGGCGTCCGTGCTATTTCCTACGCCCTCGCAGCGGGAAACACCTGCATCCTCAAAGGCTCTGAGCTATCTCCCCGCTGCTTCTGGGCCATCGGGTCCATCTTCAAGGAAGCCGGTCTCCCAGACGGCTGCCTCAGCGTGATCTACCACAGGCCTCAGGATGCCGCGGCAGTGACATCCGCCATCATTGAGCATCCCTTCGTCAAGAAGATCAGTTACACCGGCAGCACCGCCATTGGATCTATCGTTGCGCAACAATGCGGCAGGGCTTTGAAGCCTGTATTGATGGAGTTGGGAGGCAAAGCGCCAGCGATCGTGCTCAAGGATGCGAACTTGGAGAAGGCGGCACAAGCTTGTGCTCTGGGAGCATTTATGCACGGCGGCCAGATCTGCATGTCAACTGAACGCATACTGGTGCACAAATCCGTTGCGGAAGACTTCTCCACACATCTCAAGACGGCCATGGACACGATGTTCGGCTCCCGCACCTCTGCTCCGATCCTCATCAACGCTCCACCAGTGGCTAAGAACAAGAAACTTGTTCAGCAGGCTGTATCCAAGGGCGCGAAGGTGTTGACGGGTGATCTTGACGCGAAGGAGGACAGTGACACGAGGATGCGACCCATCGTTGTTGAGGGTGTGACGAAGGATATGGATATGTATCATATAGAGTCCTTCGGCCCCACTGTCTCAATCATTCAGGTGGAGAGCGAGGAAGAGGCAATTGCGATCGCAAATGATACTGAGTATGGCTTGAGCTCGGCGGTGTTCACGGAGGATCTTGCTGCAGGGTTGAGGGTCGCGAAGCAGATCGAGACTGGGTATGTTGTTCCCTTTAAATCCTCTGCTGATGAAAACCTGGTGCTCGTCGCTGGAATGACTGACTTGAATGATAGTGCGGTACACATCAACAACATGACCGTCCACGACGAGCCTAATATTCCGCATGGTGGCGCTAAGAAGAGCGGTTTTGGCAGATTCGGTGGGAGTGCTGGTATTGATGAGTGGCTGAGGACAAAGACTGTTACCTGGTCAGATTGAGCACATATAAGCCTGTGAAGGTAGCCATATAGCCCTTATATATCCAAGCTCGGTCCTTACTTCAAGATCCAGCCCAGTAGCTAGGAAATCAAGGCAAAAGAAGCGTGAATTGATACTCTCGTCGATCAGGGTCACACAGACTTGTACGGAGTACTGTAGCTCTGATTACTAAATGACGATTCTCTGGGGCGCCTAACACAGCGCCCCTTCCTCATACCCTAATTAAATCAACAAATTAGAACGACTGTCTGGCCGGTTTTAGGAATCATCGGTTTGACCCTCGGGCTTAGTATCAGAACAAACGGCAGAATTTGGAAGCCAGCGCAGTGGACTTGAGCAGAACGCATAACTGGATTTGAGCACGGAAATAGCAGGCCTGTAATGAAACTCACTTTTTACACGAAGGTAATTTTTTTGGTTCATTGAAAAGAGGTTTTTGTAAAAACCTCATGCTATGCTGTTTCTGATAGTCGTGCGATAGATGGTATATTTCGGCTCTAGAATTGGACATTCAAAAGTGCTGCAGCTATTCAATGCATTGAAAAAATAAAAGGAACAACCGAGTTCAGCAGCGATTGGTAGACGGACGCATCTCGGTGTGGATTTTCCTTGAACGGAATTGAGCTGGAAGGAAATGACGCGATTTTAAGCTGACGGCTTCTGGAAAAGTCCTCTAGCCTCCAACGTTTCTATCCGCAGTGCACCCTCACTGATCGATTGTTGGCACACGGAAGGTCTTGAGTGCTACGCGTAGCGGAATCACTTCCTGATATTAACCTAGTTGAGATATCAATAGAGAGATTTTACGGTCATTTCGTCGGGTTGCACTTTATCAAATAGCGAGGGTTATAGGTGGATCAACGTTAGGAGTGGGAAGATTAGCCAGAAGCGGGTGAGGGAATCGTTTTCTGGGGATGCTGGGAATATTTGGTGAGCGGGTCGATGATGGGACTTTGTGAGTGAAGAGCAATACTTGGAACGCGGGAGGTTGGGAGAGGCTTTCGGATTGATGTGTTGTCGAAGAGAAGATGGGTCCCCTCGGTCGACGATTTCAGGGTTTCGAGTTGATTCCTTTCAATCTAATGGTAGTGCGGAGGACCTTCACTTGGCTAGTAACCATGACAAAGAATCGCAATGACTGTGCTTCGAACGAGACAAGATGTCGATGACACTGCTTAAAGGATCCAATTTTTAAAGCCCGTAACATTATAGAAGAGCTCCGAATCAGCTTGAGCTTAAGTGCGAAAGGTAATCATTACTAATTCTTCCGTTCATTATCTTAGGTACTCATGGTTCTCAGCCCATCGTTCCTCAAGCAGCTGTTTTGCTCGCTTTGAGATTAGACCAAATCGAGTAACCGCAAGCTATATAATATCGAACAAAGGGTATAGAGCCGGTGCTAATTATCCGGTGAGATGACGTACAGAAAATAGACACATGCAAAATATCTGTCGCATAAGTATCCTTTTACTTAGCCATCGCCAAATCCGTTCACACCAAAACAACAGCTGTTGGAACGCCAGCCCATCAAGAATAGTTCGGTCTATGGACAGGTGGCTGCGCCGCCAGCCTTGCCGACATCGCCGAAGTAGGCTGATAAGGTGGCGGGCTATCGATATGGGCCTCATAAGCCATCGGATCAAAATACTGCGTATGTCCCACGGGCGGTCTCATTATCCCACCCAAGTAAGTCCCCGGATTCGCCCACTGGGACCCGGGTGCGCTTTGTGTTTGCTGTAACGGATATGGCTGCATTGTCTGCGTTGGCTGTTGGCCCCTAGGCATATAGCTGTTAGGTTGCGGCGCAGGCGTCAATGCTGCTTGTGTTGTGCGCGCAGTACTGCTTTGTTGCTGGCCGAATCCTGGACCAATGGCTGCGTTATAGCGGTGTTTGTTGAGCTCGTTTGTGCGGATTGTGGCGAAGTATTCACGAACAGCCGTCTTCTTTGCTTTATCGGTGCAGAGTTCGGCTTCTGATGCGGGCGTCCTTTTGTATGAGTCTTTGCCTGCGAGGGCTTTCCAGTCGGCGCCGGCGCGGCAGAGTTCTCGTACGGTATCTATGTCGCCGCGCTTACTCGCCATGTGGAGTGCTGTCATCATATTGCCAGGTAGAGAAGCATTAACTTTTGCTCCTCGGCGGTGGAGCAGGCTGACCATGTCGGTATTGCCAGCTTCGACTGCCATCATGAGAGGCGTGTAGCCGTCTGGAGTTGGTGCGTTGACGTAAGCTTCGTGATCGAGAAGTAGGTACGCCATTTCAAAATGGCCGAGGCAGCAGGCGTAGTGCAGTGGTGTCAGTGATGTGCCGATCAATTTAGCATAAGGTCCGTGGTTCCAGCTGGTGTCACGGGTAGTCCAAGGATTGACGTCAACAGTATTCTTCAGGAGGTATTCTGCCATCTTTTGGTGATTTCTGAAGGCAGATATATGCAATAATGTCTCGCCAAATTTGGTCACTCGATTGAGGTCTGTCCGCTCTGTAAGTATTGCTTCAAGGGCCGGAAGCTGACCTTCCCACGCCGCTTGATGTATTGGCAGATTGCCAGCGTAGTCATAAATCCACCGAGAAGCCCCCTTCTCAAGAAGTGCCTCAACCATGGCAACCTGTCCGCACCTTGCCGCCCAATGTAGGGGTGACAATAAGCCTCCATCAAGCGCATCGATCTTGGCACCATTGCGTAGCAAAGTATCAAAAGAGTCCTTGCGGTTGGTAATGATTGCCTGATGGAGTGGTGTTCGACCGTAATTGTTCTTGGCTTCGATGTCCACATCGGCTGCTAGAAGTGTTCCCACCATGCCTCCCTTGTCCTTCTCAACAGCAACGTGTAAGGGTTTGGAGCCTCCCGAGTCGGACGCCTCCCGTAAATTCTTCTGCGCGCGACCCCATTTGGTAACGTCAGTTGCCCGAAGCAGAATTGAGGATCGATGCCTAAGCGGTTCCGGGGGCGGGGGAGGGTAAGAATCAATGAGCCACTTGACTACGGCTATGTTGTTCGACACCACTGCATGATGAAGGACTGTTGACCCAGCTTTGTCAACAGCGAACTCGTCTGCGCCAAACTCCTTGAGTACTGCCAAGCAATCTATATGCCCATTTATTGCCGCTCGCATGAGAGGTGTCTTAAATTCTTGACTCGCAGAATTGATATTAGCCTTGTCTCCCAGTAAATTCGCAACAGTTGTCACATCTCCAGCAGCAGCTGCATTGCCTAACGAGATTCCTTTCGAGGAAGAATTTATAGATGGTAATCGCAAGATGCTCGCTCGATTTCTGAGCTTGGGACTCGGTGACTTCGTCGCCGGAGACGATACTTCTACCGGCGGTTCAGTCGGTGGCTCTAAGTAAGTGCGCCATATCACTTGGATGGACTTCTGTATAGCTTGTTCTTGGCTGTTTGAATCACCCCGTGCTTTAGCTGCGGCTAATTCGCTTTGTAGATTTCTCAACTTGATCTGTCCCTGCTCGCGTACCGACGCACTAGCAGCTATCTCGAGCGAGGTTGCTGCCGTAGGAGCGTTGGAGTACTGGATGCTCGCCGCTGTGTTGACCTCGGGGAATTCGGAAGACGAAGCAGTGGATACGGTATTGAAGGTCGAAGAGTCTCTTTGTGAGGGTGAGGCTAGAGAAGAGTGGTCTGATCTGGTAATTGCTGATGTTGGAGTCGGCGGAGGGGGACTTGAGGGCGGAGGCATTGCAGGAGCTATTATTGGGGGCGTTGGTGGAACGGGTGGACGACGTCGCGGTAGTGGAGGCATGTCGTATTTTGCGGGGCTCGAGGTCGCGGTGGATGGATTCTGCCGAATAATTTCACTCAATGGAGGCTCCTGTGTAATTTGAGGTTCGAGTCCAAGACCAGATGAAATCACTTTCTCTAGAGGGTTTTGCGCCAGATCAATCGGATAGCTTGATATAGGATCTCTTTTTGGAGACAGTTGCGGCCTGGAGTCCTGGTTTAGTACTTCAAAAACTGTGTTTGTAGCCAAATAGTTCGAGACTGCAGAAGACCGCTTCGAGTTCGAGTCTTTGAGCTCCGTGGTCTCTTCAGGGCTCTCCGCAACGCTTTCTTCGGCTCTGTTTGCAGTCGCAAATTTTCGTAAAGTCGCTGGAGCGTCACTGTGTGCGCTGCTTTCAGCGTCCCTATTTACGGAGGTTGGGCTGGCACTCCTAGTAGTCGCACTATAGAGATCGGAATCTGGATATGACGGCTGAATTCCTCCAATGCTTTCCACAGGCGCGAGAAAATCGATTGGAGGGCTATCTTTGGGCTGAGGCTGATCATGAAGCGAATGGCCATCTGCAGCGTGGTTGAAAAGACTTGTTGGGCCGGTTTGCCCAGATAAGCTTCTGGAATGGGCTCCCGTCCCTGTAGGAGACCGAGGAGATGAAGCCTGGGCACCGAGATCCTTTTTGAAGTTTGGAGTCTGAACGAGATTGTTCGTAGAAAGCTTAGGCGAAGCGCTGGAGAGACTGGAAGACCGCTGGTGATCGTCTGGCTGGGCTTTTACACGGAAAGCAAGATCCATTTCTCCTCGAAGCCCATCGGCAGCCGATGGCGAGGGTTCTCTGTCTTCGATCTTGCGCGGAACAGATTCTACCAGCGGCGGTGGAGCATGAGCAGTGTTCTCACTATCACCCAAGGATTCGGCGATCGTAGGCGTCATTTCATGGCTTTTCCCTGTTGCGATGCCTTGTTCGGTAGCTTCGGCACCTTCCCGTCCATCGAGCTGCCCACCTGCAGAGCCAATGTCCCTTGGAGATCCTGAGCGAGCTGGTACTGTTTTCGGTACTGGCTCTGTGGCCAGATCTCGCTCGGAAGCCTTGGTGTCATTATCTTCATTGATCAAGTCGCCTGTCTCGCCAGAGTCTGTTCGAGTGATTGTGCCAATGTCCACCGCCTGACCAAGATACGGATTCCAAACCGGCTTTCTTCTCCGCGGCGGCGGTCGAGGCGGTACAGGTGGCGGTTTTAGCGCTCGATCTGGGACTGGAGGAGGGCTGCGTTGGGTAGGAGCTTTAGGAATTGATGGGAGGGGACGCTGTGCGAAGAAGCAATTAGTAGTAATCCGTTCGCATTGAGTATAGGAGCAACTCACATCTCCATACACATTGACATAGGCTGGATGCTTCATGAGTATTGCATCAAAATCGAAGTTGATGGAGGGATCCAGTGATAGCACAGATGCAGCATCGGAAATATCCTTGTTCACGGTCCTCAAGGTCTGCGTCTCAGCGCGAACATTTTCAATTATCCTGCGGCTTTCCGCTCGCTCCAATCTTTGTCTTTGCTCTGTCGCGGTCTTGCATTGGTATATGGTCAAGAGCAATTGCAACGCTCGTACTTGGCCTTCGAGGTTGGACAAATACTCCTTCAAGATATCCTCAAGCCAGACATATTTGATCTTTTGTTTCATCCCAGGCGTGTAGCCTGACTCTCCCAACTTCCCATCGATGACTGTGATCAGGATCGCGCAGCAGCTGAGAGACAACCCCAAGTCTTTGTCGAGCTGCTTCGAGTGGTCGGTGTTCTCCTGGTCATTGGTTCGCCAATCGTGCAGCGCTTCGAGAGCAGCCTTTATGGTGGACAGCTGGCTTACTACCAATGTAGTATTGAGCGCAACACTGTTGTAGCTCTCCCTAACTTCATTCAATTGCTTCGCAAGATTTGTAATAGTAGAGACCAGAGTGACGATACTGCTGACCCCTGCAATGACATCCATACGTTCTCCAGTCTGCAGATGAACCGCAGATAGGATGGAGGGGAGGATAGGCGATACGGTAGCATAGAGTCATGACCAAGAAGATCGGAGGAAGGCTCTCTTCCTTCTACAGATTGTATCTGCAACAGCGGCTCAGCCCCCTCAACAGGAAATGCGCGAGGGATCGCCATCCCTGTCAAACTTCAGGGCTGAAGGCCCCACCCGAGCGCTTAGAACTCCCAGTCGTGCCTGTTTTCTTGGGGAGTTGTTTCGCAAGTAAACAAACTAGGAAGATTACAGGAGCAATAGATGTAGGACAACATGTTTTGAGCATGGCTGATGGTCGAATCTACGCTCCTGCAAGCTCAATCTTTAAGAAAGTTTGAGTTCCACTGACCCGGAATTACCACATCACGCGAAGGGTTTCACATTACAGGTCCAGGAGAGAACAATCGAAAAGCCAGCACCACAGTCTCGACGTCAATCCTACGGACCCGCGCTCGGCTCGTAAAGGGACAACGCGTTCATGGGGTATTGAATTTGCTCCTTGATACTGAACGTCAAGTACACTCAAATGAAGTCGAGTTTGAGAACAGATGGATCGAAGGGTTGTGGCGAGGACGTTCGAAGCCGCCGAGTTCTGCCGTTTCAGAACTGCTACCTGGATTCCAGATAAGGTGTTTTGATACTAGTTTCTCCACTCGATATCTTTGGAGATAGCTTCCGCCTATCCATGTTCTGACGATCTTACGTTCTGAACATGCGAGGACGTCAACGAAACATTGTTCGGTACGTTGACTTGATGTATCTTCGAATTGGCCGCAGAGTTGGTATCCCACAAGAATACGCCGATAGCTTCTCGAAGCCCTACGTGGCACACTGTGAATTAGCACCATGCCTCATAAAGCATCCAGGGGTTCACGAACAGAGGGGTTGCATACCAACAGCCTTCCAGCCAGTGTCGCTCGGAAAATTAGGGTCAGCAAATGTGCTTGAATTTGTGCTGAAGTAAGGCGAAATACAGCCGTCGACGACTTGTCTTACGGCCTTCCACATTTCTCCATATGATGATATATCACTGAGGGGATAGATTTGCCAGGACGGTACTCCTGGCAGATCCTCTGGATTGAAGGATGCCAGTATTGCAAGTGCGATTGTACAAGTCCCTTAAGCGCTCACGAATCAGCTCTGCTATGTCTTTATATTTCCATTCATCGTCTTCTGTAAGTTGGTGGGGTACAGTGGAAGTTTAGTGCTCACCATATTTATATTTACGCGGCATTTGTTGGGAAGGAAGGCGACTCGCAGGATGAGCGCCAACGGAAATGAATTCAAAGGGCGTTTCGCCCCATTGAAGCAATTCTGAGACGAAGAATTCGTCAATGGCTATGCTGCAGTCCTTGGGTGAGAATCTGGGAGTGGCCCACTCAGGCGAAGAGCTGCAATGGTAGGTGTTGGAAAGGCTGATATTCGCTGATAAGGAGATGGGCGAGGTAGGCACGCAACTTGTCAGAGGGGTGAAAGTCAGCAATAGAACGGTCGAAAGTAGCGTTGAGAATAGAGTCATGTTGGTCACGGAAGAAGGCTATCACAAGTGAGGTACAGTCACAGGTGCTTCGTAACATCTACTAATCGCTCTTACAGCAGGCCAGTTGCATTCGAAAGATCCCATGAATTCCCGCAGCCACGGCTTTCATTTGATTATATAGGCGCTACGTCCGTCTTACGTGCATTCTTCCCGACTTCGCATGGAAAGACAAGCTTACTGCTAAGGCAACCGCGCAGGTACCATTAGGTCGGAACTTTAGGTTCGCGACGACTTGTCTAAGCCAGCGGCTACCGCAGCTATATTGGACCCTGCTGATGACTGTAACGCAAACGGGAATGGTTGTCAAGGCCTGTTCGATAAAAGCATGATCCTTTGACCGACAACGAACGGCGCATCTCATTACCCTTCGTACGTCGTTGAAATGAAGTATGAATTTTGTCCAAAGAATGGACTTTGTCTCTCTAACAGCGGAGTGTGTCTAATCATACGCCAGGTTATGCGACGTTTGTTCTCTTATCTTCGAAGACAACAATTCAGCTATTCATGTTTCCCCCCTTGAACCATTTCTGTGTCCCTTGAGTGTGACAAGGACCTGGCCAATTCCACGCCAACCATACATCGTAGATCCTCGTCAATGTCAAGAACGATGATTTTCAGCACTTTCACAGCCTCGGCGTTTGATTGCAATCACTAGGCACTAACTCTTCTTCACTGCTTGCATTCAGGGCCGGAATCTACGCTGAACCTACAGAAGTACTACAGGCGGCCCCTGGCCCCGTGATGAAATAACTCGTAGAACGAGAGACTTTGTCATCCACGTTACAGAACCCAGGCCTCACAATAACGTCTGGGGGATGGCAGCTGCGATGAAAGCCCCACCGGCGACCACCTGCGTCAGGAAATTCCATGAATATACGGTATTCCAAATTATCTTTTTACATGTTCCATTGAGCTGAGCCGCGACCTATCCTATCCACTGGTGGTAATTGGGCTCGTTTGGCTTGGCTGCGGGACTCAGCCCTATAGACGAGCCCTCTACCAGTGGATGGGTTATATAACCGCTCGAGCAGCTCGACATAAGCACCTATCCATTCGATGGCGACCGAAACGCCACTAATATGTGTGACCAATACTTGGGCACTCCGATTGCTGCTTCTGCATCCAACCTAGTGAAAGGGCTAGCCAATTCTCAGGCACCTCCGAAAGATAATATTTGTTATCCCAATTGTCCTCGGACTGGGTGGTGTATCACGCTCTGGCGTCATTGAGCGAGAACTCCAATCGAAGCTACAAACGACGGGAGATTGAAGGCTTTGCACAAATCAATCAAGAGCTTGTGGTTCGCTAACAAGATCTGTGATATCGTTCCTATTGCGCAAATAACCTATAAGCCTCCAATTTAAAGCCCTTTACCGCGACCATTTCAACTCATAATCACCGTTCACTTTCCGATTACTCATATACCCTGGCTGGGATACATAATACGCATCAAGGTATCTTGGATTACGTCTCTGCTTACTGCCTATGATATATGATATAGGGAGTTGCGGCTTCTAGGGCGCGCAGTCACCTTCCCGCCAGCACACCTTAGATCCGGACTAGTGCGAATTAAAAGTGGGGCTTGTCGCCTTGGAGCCTGATTCTGAATAACCTTTACCAAAGATCCTAATGAGTAATTTCCTGTTTCGATCTGGCAGTAGTCCAAACATCATGAGAAGTCGTTCGGCGTCAGTATCGCGGACCCCATTGCTATCGGCGGGCTCGCCAGCGCTCTGTCAAACGCCCTGCATGGAGCCGCTCCCGAAATCCAGGACTGTGCCAGCGTTTGCCATGCCGTGATCGTGGTCATCCAAGGTTGCACGTCGAACCGCAAAAACAGCCCACTCCTTGTTCAAGATAACAAGACTATCGAGCTCTTGAATAAAAGCTCTTCTTTGTGGACCATGAAACGAAGAGCGCAACCCGAGAAGATCCTCGTTTCAATCAGAAAGTAGATCAAGAGACTAGCCTACCGATTGGTTGGCGTACCACCAAAGATCACAAAGGTATAGACCTCTTCTTCCAAAGGAAAGGGGGGATGGTAATAGGCACTTGTGAACCCAGTTCCATGCCAAAAAAGAATCTTCACTTCATAAATTTCCTTCAGTGAGAGCCTGCACAAGGAGAGAAGCCCTAGGTATCACCAGCGCTAGGATATGGGAGAATATGCAAGTGCTATGCACGATATCATGATTGAGGTGAATGGGTAGGATGGTATGTTCGTCTATATTTAAACCCTTCTCGACTGACATTTTTTCAGCGCTCCTGAAGCGCGAGCCTCCGGAATCTGCGTCACGTGCTGGACAAGGGAACTCAACCACGACATCTAAGACACAATTCTGCGAGCCTACTCAGGAGCCAGAGGAGGGCTCGAGCGAGGCAAAAGCGTCTGATCATGCTGGGTGGAAACTGCAATGGACTCCGTGAGCCTCCAGGGCTAGGCACGCGGTCGCATTCGTGGACCAGAAGATAGCGCCTCAACGGGTTGCTAGCCTGCAGAGGAGGTTTGGCTTGGTAGGGTGAACGAGGCCTTTGGACAACAGGCGTTTGTCGTTGAAGTCTTTTTCACGGTGTATTTCGTTCATTATTCCTGATATTTTTGAGACCGTTGACCTTGAGGCCCTTTTTGCTAGTAGGACTGCATGATACCAGCGCTACGTACTAAGCCTTTAGTCATTTTACCAAACATTTCTGCGTAGAACTCATTCAATAGATTGCCAGTGGGCGAGTCATTTGTGCACTTAAAGGATGTGCTTTTGGAAGGGCCCCGATGCACTGCGTCACCCGGTAGGTCGAACATCGAATCCGGAATCGGATTCATCTCGAGCCCATTCATAGGATTCGGCCATTCCGTCGGAGGGTCTCGTATCGGGCTGAGCCTCATCACGGTCTTTCTCCGGCTCGTGAGGACCAGCTTCCATTTCCTTGTGTGCCTTTTGATTTTCGTCTTCGTTAGAGAAGCTTACGGACTTCTTACTTGGAAAGACGGAGGCACTTTCCAATACATCCCCTGCCCAGGGTTTGCATTTTTTGACCAATTCTCCACACTTGAGACAGACCCAACCTGCTCCTTCTTCAGCCTCGAGCCTTTTGGCAATGCAGACGAAACAGTACACACAGCCACATGGAATCGTCTCGTATGGGTTCGTGACGTCTGTCTGAGCCGAGCCAACCACACCGCCGGACGCGCCCGATAGTGCCATGATCTCATTCTCCGATGTAGATGTGGGGTTCTGGTCCTGGTAGCAAATCGCGCATGTTCGTTCGGGCAGAAATGCCAGCTCTCCCTTCATAACCTCGTTCTCCTCTTCAGTGTCAATCTTGACCAAAGCTTTCGTTTTGCGCCATGCTCTTGATAGCCATCTCCGCCATCTGCCGATACCCACAAGGGGTAGGAGAAAGAGAAGGAACTCTGTGAAAGCATGCCATACCAGCTGACGGTTGAGGTACTCGAAGCTGACTTGTCGGCTGACTTGACTGGTAGGAGGGGCAAGTCTCATGCGCAGGATACGGTCAAGCAGTGTCCGGTAGCGGCCGTTCACTAAGAAGACCAGAAATGAGGCGAACGCGGCCATCGAATGGGCGGTCGAGGCGCACGAGGACAGTCGAGAAAGAAGGCGAACATTGGCACTAGGCTTTTACACGTCAGCTCTACCACTATCGACTTAGCGCAGGTCTCTGTTCACCTGATCGTAGCCCCCTTCCTGATCTGCGAGCCAGTCTTCCCACTTGGTCCAGCCATAACGCCCTCCCACTGTGAATAGACCATAGCAAGCTTTCTGCCATCTTTTAGGTACTGCGAGGACAGGTCCGCGATGACGAGCATCTGTGTAGCGAAGGTTCTGCAGAGCGGCACCGTATGACGCGTTGTGGTCCCAGATCGATAGTTTGAACAAGATGGCACGAAGGCCAAGGAGGATCTCGGACGACCACTCGTCTCGCATGTGTGACTAGCAAGTGTAAGAGCTCTCGCCTTTCCCTGAGAGACGATGTACCATACACCAAAATACTTCAAACCCTCCCCAACTTGGCCCTTCAGCAGCTCCAAGAGCTCTTCATCAAGCAATTCCGCATCCACCTGACCAACGCGAAATGCGGGCCTTGTTCCTTCTCTTCCCTTGATGATATCCCATGCCTCCAAGCCGCGCTGCCCAACGCCAAAAGGCAATCTATTCAACGCGCTTGTTGCATGTATATTTCGTTGCGATTCAAGTCGCGCTCTTGCCTCTGCTGCTCTTAGCTGACGGCGTTCCGCTATCCGCTGCTGCGCTGCGGCGAAGTCCACCGATGTCATCGTATAGGCATGCTGTTATATAGATCTTTCCGAGTACTCGATGGCTATGGCTCTTCTCTTCGACTTGTATGATGATTTTGCTCAGGTTCAAAGCGTCTCCGGCGGCAAGCGGCAAGGTTTCCGCGCTAAGCGTTTTGATACCAGAGTCTTGGTAATGTAAAGTATAGTTTCTCTTGCATGACAACGTACCCTTGCAGAAACTCAATTCGACTCGTGGACTGCCTCGGGTGTCGAACGATATGGATTTCTTCCCCTAAGACAGCTGGGATCGAAAGTGTTTTGTTTGCACTTCCTGTCAAATGTGGTGGTCAAAATGAATTTCGCTATCGAAGTTCCTGCAGAGGTATGGCCCTTTCAGATTCTTCCGTGGTCCCAAGACAATTCGTGGGGTGTGATCGTGGGCTCTTACCCTAAAATACTCCCGAGACATGTTTTGCTACTCAAATATATAATCTTAAGGAGATAAAGCTGACTCCAAGTGCCAGGCCAACCCACTAACAGCTCAAACCTTGTTCCACATACTTCAGTCTGCCTCATCGAACGATCAGCAACAGGTCAAAACTGGTACTCAACAGTTGCAAAATTGGGAAACATCTCCTGGTATGTACATTTTCACCGGGATCTTACCCTAATATGGGTTTTACAATGAGTCTTACAAATATCTTCTGCGAGAATGTAGCGGCTTTTGCCCACTGTTTGCTCATGGAACATCTTATGAACAGCCTGTCCTCGGTAACGGGCAATACTGAAACATTGTTGCTTGTAGCTATGTACATTAAAGGGGGGCCTTAACTTAGTTAGGCTACACGCTGAATCGCACATGTGCATTCTGAAAGCGAATATGGGATTCTTACCAGCTTCATACTCCCCAAACATGCCTCATCAGCCACTCGTTTTCTGTCATGGCTGAAGCTGACTTCGATACATCAATAGGCTTCTTCAGCTCGCTACAGTCCCTATACATAGACTATTCGCTTCCCGTTGATTTACGTAAGTCATTTCAAGACCACTACCCACCTATCTGCATGACACTGGACTATGAGGCGAGTTCAAGGAACAAGAGGTTGGCTTCTTGCCTGTCCCGAGTCCCAAAAGCATGTCCGGGGAACCTTACGCCTTCTCCAAACACCTGAGGAAATGCCGACTGATAGTCGCGGAATAGGGTATCTTGCCATAATCCAGCTGAAAAACGGCATTGACAAGTACTGGCGGAAGACTGCCAGAAATGCCATTCGAGAGCAAGAAAAGGACCTGATACGGTCCCGATCCATCGAAAGCGGTGTCAATGAGCCCGATCATCGTCTCGCTTTGCAGCTTAGCGTTGTTATAGCGAAGATCATCAGACATGAGTATCCCCAAGGCTGGCCCGACCCCATTACATCCATCCTTGAAAAGCTGCGCCAGACATCGCAGCCTTCAAGCAACCCTGTGCATCTCTCCCGAACGCTTCTTGTGCTGCTGTATGTCATTAAAGAGCTCTCAACGTCACGCTTACAGCGTTCTCGGAAGTCGTTACAGTCTGCTACACCAGAGATCATTACGGCTTTATCTTTAGTGTATACTGAGATGGTATCGAAATGGTTCTCGTTCCTCCAGAATAGTGGTGATGATGAAGGTGGAGCTTTGGAAAGCGTAGAACAAAGTCTCCTTGCCCTGCGAGCTTTACGAAGATTGATAGTTGCTGGCTATGATTTTCCAAACCGACATCCGGAGATCAGAGAATTATGGGGTGTACTTGCGGCCCAGTTTGGAGAGATACTGGCAATTATCCAGAATGAGTCGACCAGAATACACGTGCAGCCACGAGTTATGGTCGAAAAGCACCTTATACAAATTGCGAAGTTCCATGTGAACATGGCGAGAGACCATCCTGCCGGGTATGCACTTCTACCTGATTCTGCTAATCTGGCTAGAGCATACTGGGGACTCATCCAACAATTCGGCAAGACATATGGATCGCAAAGCCCTGCCCCGTTTGCAAGGATCGGCACATATGGGGACGCTGAGGAGAAAATTCCAGTTCAGCAGATATTAAGCCTCAAAGGCCTGTTGCTTATTCGAGCTTGCACGAAGATGGTGTTCAACCCAGCTCAAACTTTCAAATATCAGCAGCCAGAAGATAAAGAAGAAAGCAAGCAGTCAAAGGAACTATTGAGAAACCATCTACTCTCTGAGGCTTTCGCTCGTGAGGTTATGGAAACCCTGGTCACGAGCTTCTTTGTTTGTAAGCCACTTTTCGGGGTCTTGAGACCTTACTCGATGCCCTTTCTGGAGTCTCAAAAAATGTTTCCCGTGTGGAAGCCTTGGATTTTACCCAAATCTGCTCCGCCTATATCTTGCTACCCAGTTTCTTGTCTTCAATAGAAGTAACACTGACTCCGAGATGTACTAGTCACGCCGCGAGACTTGAAAGAATGGGAGGAGGAGCCCGGCGAATGGGAAAAATCCCAAGAAGGCGTTGGCGAGGACTGGGAGCTCTCCATCAGAACGTGTTCGGAAAAGCTTTTCCTAGATCTCATGATAAATTATAAGAATGCCCTTGTAGGGTCACTGCTGGCGGTGTTCCGGAGTGTTGCCCGTACGTGCAGTCCTTCGTGAAAGTGCAAACCTCTACTGACGATTGTGTTAGGCTTGCAGGAAACGAAGGTACTGCTCAAAGATTCAATCTATGCTGCTGTGGGGATAGCAGCACCAGTGTTGGAACGCTATCCTGAATTGGATTTTGGTCATTTCCTCGAGAATGTCTTGATACAGGAAGTACAAATCTCTAAGCCGGGTTACAATATCTTGAGACGCCGAGCTGCGATTATGCTGGGGCAATGGCTACCTATAAAAGAAGGACTGAATCGCCCGCTTGTATACCAAATTTTTCGGCACTTGCTTGACAGGAATGATCCCCAGAACGACGAGGTGGTCCGAGTCACCGCTGGGCGCCAGCTCAAGAACGTTATTGATCCGTTCGAGTTCGCGGCGGATGCGTTTCAGCCCTACTTGCCCGACATAATCGACCACATGATGGGTCTCATCTACGAGGTTGATCTTCCGGAGACCAAGATGGCGCTGCTGAATACCATGGGCGTCGTTGTCACTAAGATGGAGCGACAGGTAGGACGGTTTCCCGGCCCCCTGGAGTGTAACTAACGCTGGTAGATTACCCCATTTGCCAACCAGATCATCTCATTTCTCCCACCTCTTTGGGATGACGCAGGTGAGGAATTCCTCATGAAACAGACTATTCTTGGCATTTTGTCTACGCTATGTGCCTCAATGCAGGCTGAATCGCGGAGGTACCATTCCTTGATCATTCCCCTCATCGAGTCTTCCATCGAGCCAAACTCTGAGACACGTGTCTACCTTCTCGAAGAAGCGCTTGATCTATGGGCTGCGGTCCTTGAGCAAACTCCATCTGAGGATGTTCCTTCCGAGATAATTGCGCTTGTCCGATATTTGTCTCCATTGTTCGAGGTGGCATCAGAAAACCTCAAAAAGGCTCTCGAAATCACCGAAGCATACATCTACCTCATCCCCACAGAAATGCTTTCTAATGCGGCTGCAATCCTCGATCCATTGGCTTCATTGCTAGGTGCCGTCAAGCGCGAAGCTACTGGTATGGTAACGTCCCTCGTGGAGTTGTTGATTCGGTCGGCAGAGAGCCTAGGGGGTCTGCCAGCTCTCGGGGAGCTTACCCCTGCTTTACTGTCTTCGAACGTGCTTGCTACCATTCTTTCCGGTCTACATGATGCGTATGTTGCCCATCAGATAACTGGACCGCACAGGAAGTTACCGCAGATAGACGGTCCTGTAGAGACAGATTACTTCAATGTAATCGCTCGCATGGCGGTAACAAGCCCATCATTGTTGCTCTCGGCACTGGCTGCCACCCCGCTCGAGGAGCCGATTGAATGGTTACTTGCCGAATGGTTCAGTCATATGGATAGTATCGGTCATCCGGCACACAAGAAATTGAATTGTCTAGCCCTCACATCCTTACTCGAAACCCGTGAACGATGGGCATTAAGCCGATTGCAGAGTCTTATGTCGGTCTGGACTGACGTAATAAATCAGCTTGTCGAGGATTATAGCCTGCAGCAGGGTGTGGAAGACAAGCGAGACTCCCTGGTACGTACCCTTCTGGGGGTATCCTCCCCTGACTGTATCTTCTGAGTCGTACTGGACGGTCTTGGGCGTAGACGGGGCCTTCTTCCCATGTTCGGCTCTTGGAATATGTCTTACTACCCCACTTGGTTTCCATAGTAGCCAATACTGACACCGAAATCATTACAGGTATACCAGAACACCGGGGCCTTGGAGTCTGAGACGCCAGCCGACCTACGTCGCCGACTACTAGATTTTAAAGACCCGATACATCGCATCGACATTCGGGCTTTTATCTACAATAGCTTGACTCGTGTGGTGGAGAAGTGCGGTGGTATGGAGGTGTTCCAGAGGGAGTGGGTCCAGAATGTTGACCAAGACGTGCTCAAGAGCTTTAGTGCTTTGGGGATCGTTTGATGAAGCAAGCCTCAAATGAGTGTCAATTCTCAAACGATATGGAGTACATTTGGCACAGTCAGTGAGCGCAATGCTTCATTGAATGTTCTATGTTCATGGAAACTATGCCAATTTCCAGAATGTAATGCGCTAGGCAGCACTTTTTGAAGCGCGCCGTTGCCGAAAACGTTCGCCTTTCCTGTTCAATGGACAATGGAGTAGACGCTAGCCACTGTTATACCAACGATAACATACTGCATCTTGAGTCCTCGGACTCCAGTCTTGAGTGAGCAATGGCTTTTGATGAGGTATTTCTCAGATAGCATAGCCCTCTAACCATCTTTTGTGTAAGGAAACCATGCGAGGAGATATAGCATCAAGCCGTATTATCCGAAGCTCTGCTGGGTGATGGAGAGTGTGATTTGTTCTTTTTTGATGGAGCAGGATTCAAGAAGTGGCCCTGCAGTCGCCCTGCAGTCGCGGCTGTGCCCATCGGACATTTGAGTGTCTGTTATAGGGAGTGAGTACTCTCGTATGAACTGCTAGAGCTGAGGTGAGGCTGTTGTTCGCTTCAAGAATGGAAGTGTCCATGAAAAAGCCTGGCCTATGGGAGTATTTTCGTCGTCGGTATTGCTAATGCTTGATGTCAGTGGAGGAGAAAAGTTGTTGACTTCGTCTGTGCCAAATGGGAGAGGTTCCAGGTCTAGTACAAGATTGAAGTCCAGACCAGGGGTAGCGGCGGGAAGATCAACAAGGTTACTCCTACCGAAGCATTCTGATAACTATGAATAATCTGTGTCAGAGCTAGGAGTATGTGGTAATTTGCCACTCATTTGGATTGTAGTCTACGTTGCTATCCGACCGTAGCTGGACCTCCACCGTACCAGGTATCCTACCTTTCGGACATCCGAGTGCTCCCATTGGGTTTTCCGACCGTGCTATTCCGATCAGCCGACCGTGACACTCTCGAGTGAAAGAATTTCAACTTTGTATGCCAGCCCTTGTTGACGACAGCCCTTCAACCGGCGGGTATTTGTGGGCTGGGAATGGAGGAGCACTGGGTACGGAGGATTCTACAAAGCCAACAGCTTATAGATAGTGTATGGTCCTAGCCATTGAAGCGTGTCGTGCTCTGGTCGGCTAACGGTGTGCAAGTGGCCTAGACTGTGACGTACACTATAGTCAGTCGCATAGTACGAAGTGGAGTCGGCTGAAAGACTTGCCTCATTGGTGAATGGAAACCTGTGGTGTTCGCCAGATCTATTGACAGCTCATCGATGCGTCTTCTGACGCCGAATCAAAAGGTCATCGAGCACTTGAGGAGATACCCCTACCACCGGTTGGATCAAGACGAACTATCCAGTGCTTTTTGTCCCAGAAGACGGCATGTGCGGCTCCTTCTTCCGAGCAATTTCTTGGGCAAAGGAAAAAGCATGGACGGTGGCAATTGGAAAGCTTATAAGATGGCGTTATTGGCTGCTCAGAGCAAACCATGGGTCTCCTAATGTAGGAGTTTTGAAACATTTGGCATTGTGACAGGATGGGCAGTGAGAGTGGAGAGCCAGAGACGATCATCCAAGCCATCACATTGACCGGAATTAGACTGACTCGGTCTGAAAACATGTCTGGTGTGTCATTCTTTCGTTCATCGGTTGGAAAGTCGAGAGCCCACCGCTTTTTGGGATTGGGAAAGCCGTTAAACTCCGTGCTTCGAAAGTGCGGTGTAGCAGATTTGCTACAGTGTTTTCCGAATTGCTTGATGTGTTGCTTGTACTACGGCGCATTACGGTAAGGCTACCGGCGCCGGCGCCTTGTTCACAGAGGCGAAGCAAACACAAAGACGCTGGCCGTTTTCGAGCCCGCAGGCGTAGCTTCGAAGATCTGGGGCCGGTGCGTAGAAGTCTGCATGGTTCTTCTCCGAATTGAGGGACTAGAGCGTGCTGCTGCCTGCTGCATAGTGCTGCCAGGATATTTCCCGATAGGGTATAGTAACGTAGTATCGACTTAGTTTTGACCCGGACTTGTGCCCTCACCACGCGAGCCGCGCAGGATTCACAGCCCCGAATCTTATTGGAGTCATGCAAAGCCGAAACCACTATCGCCTGGAGCAGCCAATGATACAAGATAGCCACCCTACACGACCAGCTCGCTGCACTCCAGCGTCGGATTGACGATTGCCGGTGGCTTTAGTCTCACGGCGCAGGCCTTGTAGATGCAGGGCTGTCTAATCATAAGCATTGAAACGCTGGCAATCACTGTTGTCACCGCTCCACATTTTCGAAGTAAGAACCCGCTGCATCTAAACGCAAAGTCGAGATCGAGTCATTGCAAGCTACCTTTGAAAACCTGACCGTCGGAACGCCACATAGATCCGCGGACCAAATTCTCCACGAGCATGCTTGTCGGATACTCGAGTTTCCCGCTTCCCCGAAGGTCTCCTCGGGATAGGCTTCGTCCGATACATTGGTAATTGAGACAAAGTGGACAATAGAGCGGCAATACTGTTTCCTGTCAATTAAGTAGGCATATGAGGCATTGTGCAATAGTCCATGATATTCTTTAAGCCCCGCGAAGGTGGCAATCGATACGAGCATCGCGTTTAGCATCGAATCCCAGTCTAGCCGTATCGATGCGGGCGCTGCTGAAGCCATTGCACGTAAACTCTAGAGATAGGTAGCATGGGAGCGTACGCGTGATAGCCAGGAAGCAACGATTGGGTAATTCTGGTGGTGGCGTAGGGTGTAGCGTCAGGCTTCTCCTGTAAAGTAACTCAAAATCTGACGGAGAATGGCACAAAGCCGTCGGTACTCAGATCGGTATGGGAGACTCCAGCTGCAGCTGATTCAAAAGAATGTCCAGATGCTTCTCCATTCTTGAGCGCCGTTACCAGCTGTTGACCCGTTGTTCTGCTGGTATTTGACACATGTGATGTTAGGGATCCTAAAACTTGTATTGCACCGGATAATATGCTCGAGAGAGATTCGTGGAGGCAAGGTGGGACTGTCATACCAGAAGTGGCTCTATTATTAGCTGCTGTATGATGGCTTCGAACCTCGAGACATATGAAGAGAACAAGAAAGAGTTGAGCTGCAGCAGAGATCGGGACGGTTGCGTTGGGCAGATATATGCATCAGTGCTGTTTTTCTGCTTTTATCTATCTATGAGCCAATGAAGTAAACCGAAATTCTATACAGATGCTGACCCGGACGTGATGAGAGATGGGGGGAAAATCGAAGTAATCAAAGTGCTTTTTATGTCGGCTGCCGCAACGAAATGCTGCCCTCCCTCAGATTTAACTCCATATGCAAAAGCCTACAACTCATCTCAAATCTTGACGTCATCCCCACCACACCATTTTGTGGAGAGCCAGCAGCAGTAGAGCATTGTGATTGCAGAACAACTGACGCAGGACTGCGTTGATGTAGTTGTAGAGGGGCGTCTAGCCGATCATGTTTTCAGGCTTTGTCCTAGAGTTCCAGTGGGGTGAGTACCCTTCGAACGTAGAAATCATTTCCTCTTGAGTGTACTGGATCCGGGCGCTTGCATGGTGTTGCAATTGGTGTGGAGAGATATCTTCATGATGTCGCTGAAAGCTCAAACCTTGATTCGAGTGACGAGGAACAATAGGAGTGGCCGAGGGGGTGATCGGAGACATCGAGTAGCGCGCATTCATCTCACTTCTGTATGGGGTCAGATGCTTGCCGCGGCAGTAGTCAGGACCGCTAGTAGATATAGGAACAACATACGTTGCTCTTGGTGTCTGCCCATATTCAGCCGCTTGGTATAAGCCTTGAAGGTCGCCCAAGTGTGCGTAGGGAAGCTGAGGAGGGTGGATATGGTTATGGTAATCTGGGATGGTCCGTGAAAAGTAGACGTCTCCCTCGCTGCTGGTAGGATTGTCATCAGAAAGTGCATAGTCCGATTGGAAAGTGTACGCTGAGTTCCGGCTGTCTGTTGATGATATAGACGATACTCGGGAGGTAGCATTGCTGTTGCTGCTAGGAACACTATATCGATATTAGTGTAGTATTGTTGATAGTAACGTAAAAACCTACAGGCCGTAATCGGAAATCATCCGACCTCCCCCATGAGTGAACTTCCCTTCGGTTTCCCCAGATCCTTTGATTTCATTACTGACCACATTCGCGGATAGACGTCGTGTTCTGAAGAAGTTATCAGCTGGTATATGCTTTGTGACGTGAGACTTCGTTTGTGGTCACGATACCGCTGAGCTTCCCTCCAATCCCCAACATCTCTGCCCCATGCATACCAAATAGGAAGGTGGGTAATACTAGCTGGTATAGGTAGATTTGCTCCCTTTTGTTCAGTAGTTATGTCCCATCTCTGACGACATTGACTGTTCCAGTAGCGTGAGCGGCCTCGCCAATCACTCTCACTATAGGCCGTAGGCATTAGCTAAGGGATTTCCAATGTAGAGTCGGTGAAGCTAACTCTACGACGAAGTCTTCGCCAGTGTCTCTAGATAACTCATCCATCTTTTCCTTGATTTCCGATATACGTAGCTTCTCCACAAATTGAAGCTGGAAGAATTGCCTTCGAGCTCGCTCCAGTTTCTTTGTTCCCGGCTTTCGAGGACCTGACATCGTCATTTTGGCTAACCGCCGACTTAATATATATCCTCGTAGCTGCTTTGTGGGTTCTCAGACTTGACGCCTATACGGAGTAGTCACAACGCCGAGGACCTCAGGTATTCCTGCGGATCGTCAGTCTCATCAGTCATGGGCGTTTGTAACAACGGTGCGACCGCCTGCTTTGGTTCGAGCTCAGACCATGAAGTGTAGAACATGATGACTTGTCATGAAGAAGACTGGCGTGCCAGATTTAACCCTGTAGGTGTCCGAATTAGAACATCACTCTGCTTCGTCCCATCAACGATCTGATTAGGCTTTCTCTTTCCATACCAAATGATTGATACATAAGACGCGCGTGCCTTTACCTGTGCAGTGAAACCAAGTTATTCTCCTCAATGGCTTCGAGGTCTCCTGCCTTTTCAGCCGAGAGACGACACACATTCATAGATTGATCAGCGCTTGCTTACAGAGATAGTGAGACTTGAGGCGGTGATCCACGTAAGACACTGTGAAATGGAAGTTTTGAAGCTAAGTTGTAGCGTGTAAGATTTGACCAAGCGCTATACCCAATTGGTTTTGTCACAACAAGAAGGGTCTATTCGGCGGCCAATCAAACGCCCCTTGAGGCCGTCTACACTTGCAGGTATGCTCGTCTGCGCGAGCTTTTGCTAACGAAAATCCTGCCAGGAGCGACTATACTTTACATAGACGCGTGAAAATTGAGTAATAGCTCAGTCAGACCCAAGTTTTATGGAAGAGCCAGCCAAGTCACAGGGAGGTCGAGATGATTTGGTCTGGCTCAAATGGCCCCTGCTCCGTCAATGCACAGCGGAGCGAAAACGTGTCAATCACGCTCAAGTTTAGCTCCCGTGGTTGATTCTCACGGTACGATCTATGCCCATGTGTATCAAAAATGTGTATGTGTGATGATAAGCGGTCTTCCCGTCGAGACCATCGTCTTCGCCCCCAAAGTCTGCCCATCATTTTGGTGGTTCCCAGCCTCAATCCTGGCTAGTGGATCCTTCTCGGGAGCGCTACGTTAGAAACCCCATGCCACTGACGCCCGGTTTGTTAGGGAAAGCTCGAAAATTGTGTAGGGTTGGAGCGCAGGACCGAGAAACCACTTGTATGCCTCCATAAAGGCGCTAGATAGACCAGTGCGTCTATGCCGTCAGCTATCGCTCACGACAGCTCCTTGTCTTGCGATCTTTAGATTTTCTGGACATAGATAGGCGATAGGCAGGGCTCACATAATGTTACGTTTCAGGCGTGGAGGCACTTTCCAGCATGATTGGCCTTTGAGTCTCGTCTGCTGCTGAGATATCATTGGTTCATAAATACAATCGAAAAGATCATTGTCTAGTGGCCCTCCGGATGCCAGGCGTCATCAGGGACAACCAATCACCTTTCGATTTCTAGCAAGGGCACCCTAGGTTTATGCAATACCAACCAACCCACAAGAGCTTAAGCTCAAGTGATTTCTAGGAAGTGAAAGATTCTCAATCTCGAGTGCACAGAATTGGGCAGATGCGACCAAATCCAAGCACTCTACCAGGATACAGTATGGGAGAATTCCCTTACTATTTGAATAGTAGCTCTTCCTTCGTATTGCAAGGGAAACTTAGATGACTGCGGTATTCGGCTAAATTAAGTTTTGGTGGCAGTTAGTCCAATAAGATCTCCGAAGCTCAGCCTTGTTCGGTTGCCAAACCAACTTACGCAATTATAAGTCAGGCAATTGACCCAAGCACGATCACTCTGATCAAGTACAGCAAATTCCCGCTCAATTGTATTATTATGGACCGACCAAGCGCATTACATCGCGCTTCGGCTCTAGTATGCCGATTGACTCGTCCAAAGCAAACATTCAGCAGTAGCTCTTTTGGCGTATGGAAAATGCTTACCGGCGCCGGCTGGCATGGCATGAACGCATCAGCAGGGAGCGAGAACCTATCGCAGACTTTGGCTGCCAACACGGACGAGTCGCATATGCTGGCTCACATACCTGGTGTATGGAGTGCTGCGAGATCTCGTCCCTGGATGTTTCACTGGAGACAGAGTGCACATGAATAACATTGACATTCAGAGCTTGGCGAAGTGCTCGTTGGTCTTACAGAGCTTTCGAGTATCAGATTCTGGCCCTGAAACGGTTCATGAAAAGGCCTATGTCTCCTGAAATTGCTCTGTTGACCTCCAGATGGCTGGCCCTTTTCCAGGTGGTTCAGTGTCGCGTAGCGACATTGCGAACTTGTATCTGCTGCTCTGGCCGCACCAATGGTGAAGTAGATCGAGGCATTGCACGCGTCTTGCAACGCGCGAGGTCAGCAGCGTGTCTTCGTGACATATTTCCATGCGTGTAGAATGCTGACGGGTTATGTTTGCTCACCTGGTATCCCTGTTCTTGTGGTAAACAGTCATCGCCCTCGACTGCACACAAACAGCTATACCTGCTCTGCATCATCTACCATCCCTCATCCCTTGCGGCCATTTAGCTAAGCAGAGCCATACGACCATACTACTCCTTCCCCATCTCTACGTCTTGTCGATACGGACATGCACTCTCAAAAAAACAGAATCAAGGGCTTACAGACCACCCGTCTTGCCGGACGGAGTCCATCAAACAAAGCCAAAACAATAGCGCAGAGCTCAGGGGATCTCATAGCGTGTACTTTTACTTCCCTCTCCAAGCGCTACACAATGGGATCAGCTGGCTGACAATAGAGAACAGAAACATAGGACGGTCAATTGACGACGGGCGATATGAAGAGCCATGCTGGTCAAGATCAGTCACAAGCTGGCTATCTACGACGAAGTCCTACTCAGTTAGGAGGCAGGGCGAGCAACGAGGAAAGACAGACCATGATGGGTCTCAAGAAGACACGCGACTCACACTAGGGTCTCTTCCAACTAGAGACTACTCATGCCCGCCTAACGTCCCGTTGCCGGTAAGTCCGGTACTCCTATGTTTTGGAAGGGGGCCCGGGCTAACACGACCGTCAGCATGAGTCTCCTCCAAAATGAAAAAAAAAGCTCTGCCATTGTAAATCGGCCCTTCTACAATACGAGCAGATATATACAACAGTCGCAACCAGCTTCCGTGTTGCAAGAGTCCAGTCCTGAGGGGGGATCTGAGAGAATGTATGCCGACACTAGACTCCAAGTCTGCAGAACCATATTTGAGGGAGAGTTTGTACATCGTTGATACGCTTCTGATGGGCAGGACCTATCAAACGATAGATTGAATCTATCTACCAAGAATCATGTCCCAACCACCCGTTATATGTTCATCCATTTATATGGAATTGGCCACCTGAGCCCACGGAAGAAGGCCAAAAACGGCGGGAGCCAACTTCTGGCACGTAGTTCATGCTACATCCTAGGAGTGCTGGCGATCGATGGGGGGTTATCGAAGTGCTTAGAGGAAGGTCTAGAGTACTCAATGCTGTTCATAGGCCATCAGGTATAAAAATCGTAGCCTAATCTTCTGTCCTATGACCGAGGGGGAAATGGTTGGCATTAGCTAGCACGATTAGGTGGAGTCTCGTGTCCTTCGGAGAATCTCCTCGTCCCGATGCCGTTAAAACCCACCCCTGATCTTCCCTAGGCAAAGTTAAGAGGCTATTTTTGGTATATTGGCGGGGTGGAGTAGCTAGTGTTGCGTAGCTTGGGAGTCACCATCTGGTATGTTCTTGAGATCGCACATCCAGTCTAGATCTGATCTTCTGCCTAGCATGCACTTGGATGCAGACCTACTGGGAGCATTGTTGCTTAGACCTCTGAAGTGCGAGGCGGTAGGATTTGACGTCCAGGATGAAGTTATAAGATTCCCTGACAGGTCGAAGTAGACATAGCTTGTTGCACAAGGCAGGCAAGTAGTCAAGATAAGCGGCGGTGGCGGTAGCTACGAGGGTCCAAATATCGCAGCACATATGGAAGAGGAGTAAAGAAAAGCCCTATCAGTGCTTAAGATAGGTGGGCTGCAGGTGCTTATCGGCTCGAGAACGAGGTTGAAGGTCCACCTTGCTGTTCAAATCGAGCGTGCTTTGTGGAGAAGCCCATGAAGCACTGGTCTAAGACTCTCGCTTGTTCTGACACCAAGCCTGACGGTCCAAGAGACATAGGTGTCTCGTATTCAACATTGGCTTGTACTTGTTAAGGTCGTGAAGACATTTGGTATATTATGATAACGCCGGATCATCGTCAGCAGCCATAGGCATGTGCGCTTCGATATGAATACATTACTGGACCTGGTGTTCAAGCCAGAGGCTACATCTTCGCCATGTTCGAGTTGAGACGCATGGAGAATGCACTTTGATCTCCCTTGTGTTGTTGCTTTCCCGAGCTCGGTAGTTGTTGATCGTCACCGGCTACCTAGAGAGGCGACTAGTCATATTCAGGAGGAAGCTGTGAGAAAATTGAAGCTCCATTTGTGAAGTCCAGGGATCCGCGGTTTATTGCAATGATTTTGTTCTGGATCTGCTGTTCTCGCGACGTTTTTCGATTAGGATATCGTACCAATAGAGTTTAGATCGAAGGCGGGCTATGCAGGTGGTTCCTCCCCGTGGCGAGTGTAATTTTCCGGGCTGCTTTCAGGAATAATTTGGCCAATGACCAACCCTGCCCTGGCAGCTGATAGTGCTTCTTGGCACCAAGTCTGGTGGATGCGCAATATGCGACGTTCTGAGCCCTTATTTGTCATTTCCTCCAATTGCAGACTCTACCTCATGTGGTCAAAGCGACGGCCAGAAATATGAGGAAAACGACACCATGGTCATGCCGGACGAATAGCACTTGTTGTGATGCACCATTTGTTCGAGATACATAGTTATGCATACACATACTTCGCGGATGAAAGGATTCCCACCCCTGCCCTCATTGAAGGAGGTTTTCAGCCGCTCGAATCGATCAATCAAGGGAACCGCCAAGGGGAGCCTATCGATTGACTGGTCACATCCTCCGGCTGTGGACCAGAAGACCCGGGTTTCGTCAGACCAGTATTTCTGCATTATTGAGCGGGAAGTGAGACGTAATCTTGAGGTAGCGCTCTCTAACCTCTTTCCTTCGGCTAGCCAGTGGATACTGCACAACATAAGGATCAATTGAATTGGGCTTGCACTACGCCTTACCAGGTGCATAGCTTCCATAACGAAGGCTCGGACCTATATATCGCTAGGGGGTAACGAGTACGCCACCAACAAACGAGCGGTATGTGGCGATTGCCAGGCTAGTGGGTATTGATGTACGATAGCAACGGGCCGATGAACAGATAAAGGTGCATGTGATAGACGTGTGCATGAATAGTGACGAGATTCCGGAGATGATGTGACTGTTCTCTGTGTAAGCCTCGGCGTCGGCTATTGATTGGCAGGGGGCTGAGGTTCCGGATTCCTCGACAACGCCCGATTTGCTAGAAGGGGTCCAGAAAGCGCAACGGCGCCCGGTCGTGGCCTAGCTGAACGTAGGTGAGGCCATCCCATCCTCCTTTTGATCTCTTAGAATCGGACAAAAAATTCATGTTACCATTCTTTTTGTTAAAGTTCCTACCGTGATTGCGATGCTATGCAACAGATAGCTGTCATATTAGACTCTTGATGGTAGCACGTCTTCCTCACTGTCAGATTCCGACCCCTAGAGCAGGTGTGGATATTAACATGTAGACCATCCCGTGTTTCGAAGACCATGACCTTTGTGCACTCAAGAGGCTCAGCTGCCTTCTCCGAGCCGCCGTCTAGTCTCCAGAGGCGATTCCAGCATCCTCAACTCCTGTCAGAATCAATGAAGCGACTTCTGCTCGACTTTCCGGCTTAGTGATCCACGCTACGCTGCCGTCAGGGGAATCATCGTAATGCCGTTTCTGACAATTTTCAGAGAGGTGTGGGGCACAACTCCCGGTCTATCTAAACGAACGTGTCTGATACATGATCGGCACGATCTTGCGAAGCTAAGGCGGTCTTCGAACAGGGTGGAGAATATGGACGTTAGCGCCTAGCTAAATACTCCAATCCAATGCAAATCCATGGTCTGGATCCGACGGCCATCTCTGCACTTCTGATGTTTCTCATTGATATGCAAGATACCGGATCCATCATGGTTTCATTGTATTATTCGTCATCTCTTGGGGCTGCTATCAACTTAGGGTACTGCTTAGGCGTGTTTGCGTCTGGACGGCGAATGGCCATTGCGACCGGACTTATGCAAAGGTACACAATTCGCAAAGCTTCTGAGTCCAATGAGAATCAACCACATCCAGAACTATCCTGCAACGTTTCGAATCCGTTCGATACGCCCAAGCCATTGGCCATGAACTTCCCAATATTAATGCAAGCAACGGAATGCCAGAGCTGCAATCCAGGGGATTCATGCGGATCGTGCACGGATAGTCATGCCATATCTATCTCATCAGTCACGGTGATCTAACGGCGAAGCACCATGTGCTGTCCTGCATCGAAGGATGCACAAAGTGCTCGCGGGTCACGAACAGACGAATGTAACCTATTTCGTCAGCAGCAAGGATCACAAAGGTCAAGCGCCATGTGCTGTCCTAAATTGACAGATGCATGAAGTGCCCGCGGGTCACGGCTCACAAGTAGCCAGGGTGTTACAGCAATTCTATTGCAACGTGAAGCGGTGAAGACGATGATGTCTGCAAGATGTGGACGTGATGCGCAAGAAGCGGCTTCATTTGGATTAACAGGGGACAGGCCTACTAGGTGAGTTTCCATCAAATTCAAGAGTCTTTTTCTATGACTTAGCACTGGGGTATAGCGTGTATACAACAAAAAGACTGACCTTGCGGTTTTGACTGAACAGCATCCAGACCCGACCGCTACACAACGGACGTAGAGCCGCCGCAGATCTTTATGACCAAGATGGCCCCTCCTACACATGACGAGAAAATCCCTAAGCACGACGCCCCTGCATCGAACCAGGACAAAAATTCTCCATGCGCTACTAGAAGGGTTGGAGGACGTCCGACAACGTACAATGGCCGGGATGGATGTGGCGATGAGTCCGGAGCAACGCTGCTAGGCGATAACATCCAAGAGGACCCCAGTCCCCGCAGAGACCGGGCTCACCGTCGCCGCTCCGTGAGCCCATCTCTACGGCGCTGGCTACAAGACGAAGATGAAGAGCCTTTTCGCGCGAGCGTGATGCCCGAGGCAACCAGTCAATTTCATGGAGGGACACAAAACATGCCTGGGCCTCTGGCATGGGAGCCGCAAGCAGGTCAACAAGGTGCTGATAGTGATTCCGGGTTGGTCGAGTTGATACGAGCTTCGCCAGTGGTTTGTCGCTGACGTGATTAGCACTCGCCCTGGCTTTGCCGAAAACGAGACAGACCTGCTCAAAGACCAGCAAATATTCCGCTTACACGCGCCGGAGACGTCTGAAGAAAAGAGACGTCCACGAAAACCCGACAACTCTACACAGCATTAGCAGTCGCTGATCACACCTGATGGGCTTAGAAGATGATGAAGGAGAGCGGGTGACGTTGGGGAAATAGGAAATACAGGCAGACTAGGCTGGACTTATTCTAGATTAAATCTATCTACCCAGAGTCATGTTCCATACCCTCATTCTATGTTCATCCAATCATCAGCCATCCGGTCATATCATAGCTTGCGCATCCATATCCATGTTAGGGAGGCTATAAGGAAGCTCAACGTGTCCGTCAAGCATCCAATTAAGTGGGTCAAAAACTTCATAGTTGGACTCGCCAAACCTAGGTACGATCAGCATGTCTATTATAAATAGCAACTATCTGAGAAGAACAATGCAAGGAAGAATGCGGAGGCCGTATCGCCGTCTGTACTCCGACCCCGCGAGTTGCAATCCAACTTTGGGAGATGATTGTACATACCAATCAGGCGTGATTGTATCGCCAAAACCCACGTTCGATGGTGCCAGGCTATGGTCCGCAACAGAAGTTGAGGAGCTTTCCACAGCAGAATCTGGCATAGTGGGGTTCTTCACGGCAGCTTTTCACAACGTCAGCGGTCTCCTAGCCTTCACGGACAAAGGAGAACATACAATCAAGGTTGCCGCGGCCTTGAAACTCCTCCCTCCATCGCCACAAGGAATCATAGACCAGGCTCATGCTCATTCTACACTTCACCTTGAGCTGCAGAGAGTTGTCGATGTTGGCATTCCCATTGTTCAGCTGTCGTGATCCAGCTCCACTTGCCCTCCATAGCTGAGCTAGCACCTCGGCCAATCTGCTAGGTAGATCGTTGGTTCTCACACTGACTGACCGTATGGCTTGGATCGCGCTGGTGAAAAGACTCCTACCATACACGACATCAATATGACTGGCGAAGAAGCTGTTCAATAGCTTCAAGAGCGTAAACGCCGCCGCGATGATCATCTGTAAGACGTAATTCGGTGAGTAAATGAGCAAGCCACCGGCAGAAATTTCAAGGCTGAACGCGCATTCGAGGAAAGAGCAGGTCGATAGCCACAAGGCAAGTAAGTCTTTGAGGTACTGCAGGGAATTTGGCGAGTCGAAGAAGGCAAAGAGCCGAAAATGAAGGCCAGCAGACCGGAGGAAGAGGGTGGTTATGGCTGTAAAGTTGGCACTCATGTTAGACGGTGAAAGCTGATATAGAATGAAAACTCACGAGAAATGTCATATTTAAGCTTATATTCCAAGTCTTCATACTCTCGCTGAAGGAATACAATCAAGTGAGAGCTTTGGGATTCGTCAGCAAGCCCTACTGGATCCTGGTGGTTGCTGTACAAGGCTTTCGTGACGTTGTTGCTGAATTTTTCGATCAGTAAACGGCCTTCTACTTCGTCCGGCAGTCTAAAGCTAGCTTCTGTTGGACCTGAGGGGGATAGAGTCCAATCATAAAGCGTATTAGGAGGTTGTCCGTAGCCTGTAGCAACACTATCCAATGTCAGCGCCGAAAACCTATATTGTGAAGTCAACTTCGTTACCGTTGAGCTACCCCGTTACACGCAGCCCAAGTCCGTATTCGATCTGTAAGCTCTTCTTCAAGCAACTCTTCTTTGAATTTAGAGAAGTCTCCAGTATGCGAGGGCCTGTGCAAGCCTATCTGCATGGCAATCCGAATCATCAAACCAGCGAGCATGAATGTGGGATCAGAGGAAGAACTGCTGATTGGAAGGGGCCACGTGCAAAGGATGCATAGCGCTTTGACAATGATGTAATTCTGAGGCACCTCTGCTATAGTCTTCCATAGCAGTTCCGATAATGGTCCAGATAGAGAAGTCAATAAAAGGGGATCTGTACGTCGGGCAGCTACACTAATGATGATCCAGAAGCGAAGAGGAGACTTGTCATAGTAGTACTCCGGAGACTTTCCTGGGTCGAGAAAAGGAAGGAATGGATGATAGTAGGCAAAGAAGCTCGATGGAAAATTAGTCGTGGCTTATTCACTCCAGGTAGAATCACATACTGTCGAAATAGATCTTGGATCCGGTCTTGAGTCAGTACAATTTGTCCAATTCTCCGTGTAAGCAAAAGCTGTGCGTTTGGACTTCTCCTGAACGCTCCAGCTTCGCCAGACCGTAGGTCCAACAACGAGGCCACCTAAAGCCCTCTAATTAGCGAATACTGTGTTCCTCGCGGCTCTCAATGAGATCCGTCTGGGGAGACATGGGCAATGAAAGTTCACGTACGGCTTCTTGGCCCTCTTCAGAGCCCATGTATTGATCCAGATGTGCTGGCAGATTCGAAATAGTGGGACTTGCCGAGGCGCTCATCGATGTCTTGATGGAAGGCCCCACCGCCGTTGGAGACGTTTGTTGACTGGCCAGCTGTGCTCGGAGTACTACTATCTCCCTCGCCATCTCAGCATTCATGCTCCGCTTTCCCACTCTCTTGAAGTTTGAGTCGATCTTGCACACAAGGCCCAGACGTTGACATCTCCCACATGTCTGGTATGTAGGCTCGGTCACTACATTGCATCGTAGCTGTTACACAGGAATGAGTCATAGAGGTTCTCCCATTCATATGCCCTGACGCATTGTCTGCGCACCTTCTGCTGTCGGCACTCATTGCACGCTCTTTTCACCCCAGGTGGTCTCCTCTTGTCCCCGTTACCTTCATATCCATCTTCTGCACTGCCCGGCGAGCTTGATAACTCTTGTGTATGGATGCGCTTCCTCTTGCCTTTGGGACTTATGGGGCTGACGGTGGCATTCGTGTTGGCGGCAGTGGTCCCAATGCTACCAGCACTGCTATGGGTTTGGGTCCGACCCAATGCAGCAGCGGATGGGAAGTTGTTCATGGAGTTGGTCGGTTTCGCGGTAGGATGCACTGAGTGGAGCGCCGACTTCGGGGGACGAGGGGCCTCCAATGTCAATAGCCGGCTTTTCTACGGCGGAACCCATGTCTTTAACGAGGTAGACCCCTCTTGATCTAACCAACTTTGGATCTTTTGGATATAAAAAATTAAGGCAGCGGAGCTAGCGGCACCAATTTCGACCTCGCGAATATGTTAAATACCTTAATAATGAGACAGCTGACGATAAGATCTTCGCCCATAAAGCTGTATAGAAGGTATTCTTCTCGAGATTTCTCAACAGCAATTTTGTTGTAGAGCCTCTATTCGCAGGACTAGACAGGCTGAGAATAGAAGATTCATATTCTACAATGTAGCTCTGGAAACTCGATGTTGGGGCCATATCAATAGTCCTTTTCATACTAAAGTTCCTCGGTAGAAGCTCGGACAAACCTTTTTGATACAATTATCTTGGCAAACCTCCTTCAACCAATGAAAATTTTATTCCTCCAGCTTGCTTGAAGGGCAGATTTGTTTCCTTGGCGCTTCGAGAAATAGACAGCTCCAATGACGGGTCGGCGATCTATCAGAAGATACCTAACTCCTGCTCAAAAGATACACACTACACAAACCCCCTACTCCGAACCTGCCTCGTCATCTGGCCATTTACTGCTCCAGGAGAAGAATGGCAAGAGCAGGACTCCTGAAGGTGACCATGCCATCGACACTATAGTACACTCATCTGACGATTTCAAGTGAAGACTTTCTCATCCCAGAGAACCCCGCAGCCATTCCTCGATGCCTCAATTATGGAGCAAAGGATCCAAAAACATCAAGCGAAAGTAGACACCAAACAGTGCAGTCCATGAATGGGTAGGAGACGCGGGGTCTTTCTCTACTCCGGCTTTCTAGTGCACCTCCCTGGACCTTTTCAGAAGTGTCGGTCAGCCTCTAGCTTATCTTTCTAGAAACATCTTAGCACTATTCGTACTTGTCTCAAATGCAGCTCTGCGGGATTATATGGAAGACGAGCATGGTTTGCTCGATTGATTTGCAGGAATCTATCTACAGCGTTGCTCCCAATGTGTTGCAATAATGGGTAGCATCTCTTCCTGTTACATTCGGCGTCCCTCGTTCCTAGATTCTCCATGGACTCGAACCATCACGTATCTTGCGGAGGAATCCCCTAGCTTGTTGAGGTTCAATAGCCGTCTCAAGCTCTCTCAAGTAATGTTCCAGTGCCACATACACGATCGATCCATGCATCTCCGGCACTTTGGACAGGTCGTGGGAGATCTGTGGAATCTGAACTTGCACCTGGACATCTGGCCGCCGCGTCCGTAATTCCATGAGTAAAGGAACGATCATGTACTCTCGCAGACTCGCATTTATCCTCCCATCCACACCATCCGACGATTTCCACCTCAGAGTCACTGTTCCCAAGAACCGGAAACATTCGAGAACGTCACACATCCAGTGGAAGAGTTCGTTATTTTTTTTTACTGACCCCAGACTTTTGCTCAATTAATATCAACGTGTGTTTGTAGAGAAGGGCGCACGATACGATTTAACTACAGCTTCCCATTTGGGTGTCTCCTGACATCAGCCTAGATACTTGGATCTGAACTTCGTGAAGACTTCGGTGTATGGCTAATACCAGTTGTCCATTTGTGCGTTGCCTCAATTTAGAGTTTCGAGAAGCCGAAGAACGCTATCAGGCGTGGAATTGCCAGACTTCATACCCTTCAAATATATCTACCAAACGAGGTCCAGGTTTTCGTTCGAGCTTAGCTCGTCAATGCTAGTAAGCTCTAGTATTAGAGTGGAAATCTGAGCTTGAACCTGCGCTGCTCATATTCCAAGTCGAGATGCATTTGACTACTCCCCAATTTGAGATAGTTTAGAAAGGTATGCTATTGCGATGAGAGTGGCCCGGTGCGAACAGTGTCGACCCGAGCTGCTTTACAGAAGAGCGATAACAAAACTTTATACTTGCGCTCAAAACATTTATATATGATGGAGCAACAGCCTTACTAAGAAGCATGGACTGTCATTCCAAAGCTCATGGTAGTCCCATTGCCACCTTCTGATCCTTGAGGCTCTTTCCCCATCGAATTGTGTGATAGTAGCTTTGGAACCATGGAATGCCCAAAAGCCAACCCCACGATGATCTGCACCCACTGAGTGCGGATGTGCATCTTGGCTCTCCCCCCGTACTTATCTGTCCTAGATTGAAGTCCTCGCGAGACATAGAGATTGGTACGCCTCCAAAGATAAACGCAGGTATATCATCATTTGATGTACTACCTGGATAGGAATGAATATCAAAGGATTGTTGAGGTGAGGGGGGGTACCAGCGTTAACCCAGGAATAGCACTGTGGATTGTAGAAGCCACGTTCTTTGGGGCGGTAACCAATGCCGTCCCAGTGTCAAGAAAGGCTTTCTAGAGAAGTCAGCGGACGGTCAGGGCATGCTGGTGAGGAGAGAAAACGTACCTTCACCTTAAAAAACGCCTTCCAGGACAGTCCGACCAACTTTCATACCATCGATCATGACGCGCTATCCCGGTCCTTGTTCAACGACGTTCGCTGTCGCCAGATTGCCCTTCCACCTGGACGAATCACGTCCTCCAAGAGTCAGCTCGCCGTTCTGGTCGCTCTTACTACGAGCATGGTAGAAGCTGAACTTGTTTGCTTCAACCACATTCTGTTGAATTAGACTCTCAAAGTTAGCCGGTCCAGTTACCTTTACGAGAACTACTTGTCGACAATTCCATGCCCACAATCGCGTTCCAGCCAATATCTCTACTTCCCCATGCGGAGGAGCTATTTGCATTTCCTGGGACAAACAGTTGCATATCTGCGGCGACCATCCCATCAGATTCGAGATCGTCTAAGTAAGCTAGGCCCTGGTGTGTGGTTCCGTCCGCATAAAGTTATGGTAAAGTGAAGAGGAGTACCGTTTTAAACACGACCGCCAGGACCTTTACCAAGGATACCCCCTGTCAGACCGGAGAGAATACTGCGGCCCTCAGGGGTGTATCTAGCATAACCGTTGGCGGGCGTCTAGGTACGGCCGGAACCCGGATTGTAAGTCCTACGAACATGCAAACAGGATAATAATCTTACCTGTATCAAATAAGAAATAGGAGAGTTGGGCATTCTTCCCCACGTGGCCAACAGTCCACTCCGTGCACGTGTTGGCGATCGAAGGATCAGCGTCGCAACCGTGTGTTGGGATGTCGGCAGCTGGTTGAGGACTCCTTATGATATCTTTTGTCTCGGCCATGGCCATCATGGCCGCGCTAGGAGTGGTGAGCAAAACCAACATTGTCCCTATTGAAAGCATTGAGAGTGGATGGAGGAAAATACAGACGGAAATGGACCTGGACGCTCAGAGGCGTTTATAATTGCTGTCATTCAAGCTCGTTTCGAATAAATCGTCTCAGTAAGGAGACCAGCGAGACCCAGATAAGGGAATCTCCACGGCAACAAAGCCATCTCGATCAATGAGAGGGTTCATCAACGCACAAAGGAGCTTGGTGGTTCATACGTGCATCAGATCAAGCCAATACTCGCTCGCGGACGCACAACGCAGCCATGATTGTATAAGTACAGCGACTCCAGGCCAATCTGCCACGCCAATTGCTTTGAGAGTGTCCTTGCTAGCGGTGCCCTCATTGTTGCTTGATTAGAGCGCTCCGAACAAAGATAGATTCGCATAGTATACAGTCAGTGCCGTTAGTTGACCGGCCGTCTCAGTTCGCGTCTTCTACTGTCAGCGACGTCTTTTGTATTTCTGGATTTGATGGAATACAATCCGAAAGAGCTCGGTTGTGATGGTGAGAACAACAAGAGAACGTCCTTGCTTAGTCATGCAGTCAGCGCTCAACCTCGAGAAGCTAGCGAAACATGTTACGTCACTAGCGCAAACAGTCCACTGAGTCCAGCTTACAAACTACATAAAACTTTTGGTAGACCATATAGAACAATCATGAACACAACGCCAGCCGACTACACAATAAACATTCAAAACCACTCTGGCAAATCCCGCGCCTACTTCTGCTGGCCGGCGAGACCTTTTATAACGCCATGGCCAGAAGGAGGAGCTCATCGCTGTATTCAAATCGCAGCCTCCAAAGTGCCCGCTCCCAAGGGTTCAGTCATGTTCTCGCTGAACATGAAACCCTATGCCATTACATAGACGTCAAATAAACCACTAAGCCCTGGTATATCGGTGGATATTAGAGATTCCAGACGCGTTCAGATATGCACTATGGACGCCCATGGTGATGTGGTGAAGACGAGCACTGGCAATGCTTATGGAGCTGCACTCGAGGAGTCGGGAAGTGGGTGCGAGACGCTGGGGAGCTTCTCGATTGAGACTGATGGTGAGGAACATGAGTCTAAATCCGGTAAGCTTGGCTTTTGGTAAATTCCATGGTAATGATTACGTACTTTGCTTTCACTACGTCCCTCCTTGTCTTCCTATCCAGTATTTTGTCTAGTTTAGCTAAAGGATACCGCGCCCAGAAAACATTTTCGTAGGTCTTGGCGCTCCTCATCCAGAGTACCGAGGCGAAGTCGTCCCAGTGGCTTGCTTTGCCGTACAACCTGGCACCAGCACTGTGATAACTCCTCTCGCCAAGTTTTATATAGGAGAAGGAGACCGTAAAAATGGCGAAATTTTTGACCCGCAAGCTGTTGAGAACCCATTGGTGGTAGACTTCATGAGTCAGGCCGCTACTCGAGCGTGGGTGGTCCACAATAGAGAAGAGAAATGGGAAGTACATTATTCGTGAAACATGTGTTTGGCTAGTGGGACAGGGAATGACTCATGGCGAGAGGTGACGTTTTCCTTTATTGAATAAGCAGCTTGGAGATTATCATGCGGTTTCACACCTTCGCGAATACTGAGGACGAAATGTTTTAGATTTTGCTATGTTTTTATGAGTTTGCGCCGATATATCAACTTGCAGATACATCCTCTGTACTGATATATACCCTAGTATCGTGGTAAAGCCAGATCACATTGCTCAGCAGGCCGATCGCGGTTTTGCATAGCGAAACATCCTCGATCTTATTCAGACCGACATCTTCCTCAGGAAACAGCAACACCAGGAGGATCAGGAGTCTGCTGTCCCTTCTCCAAAACCGCACTCCCCAAATGCACATCATCTACCAGAATACCGATACTAATCTCCGCAAATCTCCTCTGGCTCAGCATCCACGCCGGAATCTGCCTCACAGTCTCAATAATCCACCTATATTCGTAAAAGGGCGGTCTTGTCCGTATAGTCTCTCCGCTGGCAAAGAGGAAGTAGAGATCATATGCACTTCCGGCACCGGAGGTGAATGAGGTCACCGCGTCGGTGCTTGGGAAGGAAGCTACGTTTTTGAGAGTTGCCATGGTTATTATGAACACGTCGGTGAGGCTGAGGGTTTGGCTGTCGGATCTAAAATAGAATATGCTGTTGACACTGGCGTCGAGTGAGGTGTTGAGGGCGGTTGGTGAGTTTAGTGTAGAGTTCCCAGCGGTGAGTCCCGGGGTGGTGCCATTTGACACCGTTGGTTCTGCGGTCACACCAAGGCTGGGTATCGGGCTGTTAGTCCCGACAGTAGCTGACGAATGGTACCCTGGCTGTTCGAAACGCACTTGAGCGACGACAACATTGTCCCAAAAGCAATCAATTTCAGCATTCTTGTAATTCCTATTACTGACCACAGTCTCCATACCCCAGTAGATGCACAAAACAGCCACACGATTCTCTACATCCGTTGCGGGATAGACAGGGTCGACGTCAATAACGACTTGTGGATAAGCTTCCATGTGTCCATGGAAATTCGGTTGTCGTCCAAGATAATCCAGCGGTGCAAGTTTCGCTAAAGAATCGACAGCATCCATGAGCATTGCTGTGGCTGGTAGGCCGTCATTGCCGTATCCTATGGCAATATGAAAATGTGGGTGTAGATCGTTACCGAGACTAGTGAACTTCGCAAGAGAAGTATTTGAAGCTTGGAGAAGTAGTGATAGGTTGGGATTCGTGATAGCGGCTGCTCTTGCCGTTGACGAATAAAGGAGACATGAAAACAAGCTCGAGGCAATGGTAGATGAGAAGACCATACTTCCTGATATTCCGTTACAGCGATAGAGGGCAGCACGATAGACAGAAGCCGATATTAACTACTTCTATACCTATATTTATATGTACGTGTCGGCAATACCCAATCGTTTCAATCATTGGCGCTCACGCGATCCGATGGCCCAGACGCTGCGCATTGCCAAAAACTTATCGAATTATAGTCTTGCGATGCTTCAGCGATGCTTCTGAAAAACTCGGACTTCTATGTTGGTGTTTATTGTTTTAGCGCCCCTAAGCAGGCTGGCGCTTGAAACAAAACGGCACGGAGAGGCAAAGGTGTTCTCATAAGGTGATCACATAGGAAAGGAATCACCGTAAGCTGTCGTATCGTGGTAGTGAGTCCCCAATAGACAACGGTCGATGTTGCATGTCTACTGGAGCGAGAAATTTTGTTCCTGGGAGTTCCCATGTCTTGGAGAAAACCAAGGGATTTCCACCCTTGTTCCTCATATTGTAATCACCGTAAACCCTAGAGTCTTGACCGAATTCGTCTCAATCTGTGAGATTGCGCTGAGGCACCGAAAATTTGGAACAGATGTTTTGTGGAACATCGTGGCCTCAGTCCCTCTGTCAAGAGGGGAAATATCCCATTGGTGGAAAATCCTTATGTAATTAGTGCCTGGGCGGCATGCTTTTCTCCGCCATTTGTTTGTTATTATTCTAGTATCCTGGATACCATAGAAGGGGTCACCCCTAAACCGTCCACACCGCTGAACCGTCCACTCGTAGGGCTGAAGCCCGTAGACCCCCGAAAGAGCGCCCTAGAACCCGCCTTCCGGGTACCAAGCCGGAATTTTCTGGGGATCGGTCTTGTCGCCTGAGCAACGCGTTCTAGGGCGCTCTTTCGGGGGTCTACGGGCTTCAGCCCTACGAGTGGACGGTTCGGCATCCTTCCTTTTCTCCATCGAACCTGCCGAGCAGGCTAAGCCCCTTCAGGTGTAGCTCCCGGTCACTAAAGCCCCTCGGGCGAGCCTGCTGACTCCGCAGCCGAATTTCCGAAGTAAGCGAAAGGCGCTAACCCGAAAAAGGTTAGTGGAGCTTGGCACATCTTTGGGACTGAGGCAAGAACATCTTGCACCGGGCTTGGCGCGCTAGCATAAGTAATACCTAAAATAGACAAAGCGTGATGTGTTATATGTTGTTAATATTTTGACTCTTAGAGTTTTTATAAGGATCTTGATGTCTCTAGAGAACGTGATACCGTACAACACATTATATCTAGACAATGCATTAAACCTATATCCGTATCAAGTCTACATCATCGAAGGTAACCTTTTCTCCACTGAACAACCGTCCTACCTTAGTCTCTAGGGTTATGGTTTTTTGGACCATTGTCATCAACAGGCCTGCGTAATGCCGGTGGCGGTTGCAAAGCCGGCAAGGCAGAGCACTCATTGACCACGGGCCGAGATCCTTCTATTCTGCTCTTAGGGACGGTCACAGTGATGAGATCGGTATGAGCTGCACCATTTGGTTCTTAGCGCATCAAATGATGTCGAATCTTTTCTACAAGGATCACTCTACAACCAGGGTTAGGGTCAAAAGACAACGATGGGTGCCACAGGTTCCACTCGTCTCTGGCAACAGGGTTCGTGTTGCTGGAAAGTCTTGAGGGTGGCTGCTGACGAGGCCAAAGTCCACCCTGAGGCGGCAACACAAGTTCAATTGGCGTGGATGATTGTGCTATGCCATAGAAATGTTCTGTAGAGAAAGGTGCACGAGGAGGGGAATATGCGTTTGATGGATCATTTGGTGGAACCGACGAGGCTTGTGGGAGTATGGGATAAAGCACACTGTACGAATGTCAGCATTTTGAGCCGAAAGGTAAGTCGATAGCACTTACTCAGTCATACCAGCCTGGAGTGATGTCGGCCACTGCTGCTGTGAACCAAAATGGCCTCGCCCGCGGGATGACAGAGTCTTTAAACTAGTTAGCAAAAACAGCTACCGACGCTGAGGGAACTCACCTGACTTCTACCTTGAAGTTCCAGCCTCTGCAAAGTTCTTCGAAGACTGATTTCATAGCATTCAAGAACTCGACAACCGTATGCTTGTGCTACGACTGTGCTTGTGCTCATCACTATGCATCACTTGCCAGAATTTTCCATCGAATTGAGAGATGAAAGCCAGTGGGGGGAGTTCTGAGCTTGGACATGGGTGCCGTCTTCTGTCGTACCCGACGAGGCTGCATGTTTTTTGTGTTCTTTGTTGAAGGGTATATAATGTGCATTGATGATTACGCAGAGCGTATGAGAAGCTTTAGGGCATTCGTCTGCTTTGTATCAACATTGCATCAGGGAAGCTGGACGCCGGTGCTGTACTGGAAACTTCGGATTTGCTGCCCTGGCAACCACTTGACGGAGATGAAACAAGGTAGCAGGAACAGGCGAGGAAACGAAAGGGGTACAAACTTATTGTCGCAAGGCCAGCCTGCGTCGCAGTGATGAAAATTGCAAATGAAAAAGCGGTCGCTAGAAAGTGGCGTAGAGTTTTGGACTTCGGCGATTGGTGTGAGCTCCCCTTGTTGCACGAAATATTCTTTCAGCTTCCACCGACTAAGAAAGCCACCAGACGACGAGGCTGCCACACTAAGGCAAAAGTAAATTTTTGGTTCCATACTACGGCTGTAGTAATGGAATTCTAAGCGGAAAGTTCTGCCACGCTTGCTAGTGGCTCTTGAGATCGGATCAGAAAAGGTGGGGGTTAGGAAAGGCTGAATAGGGATTAATTTGCAGGCCTCTGGCATAACTACCAATCGCATGCGATAGCACCCACACCAAGTCGCATGTTATCCTGATAATTGATGATTCGGGAAACCAGACGCTAAGATATTTTGGGGAAGATTTTTGTGCTTGCCTATTCAATGCTCGCTCTTTATATCGAGATACCTTTCGTGAGACGGGGTCCGATGCAGCCAGACTGCGGACTTCAGAATTATGATGTGTCTAGACAAAATGGAAGTTTGTGTTCCAGCTTCCGGCAATAAAACCTCGCTGAGGTCATTGTCATTGGTCCTGTACGGGAAGCTAGAGACGAAGAATCATTTTTGGTCCATACCTCAGGTTTCTTCCCTGAGAGGCACTTCCGATGCAACAGTGAGATAGACCATTGGCTTTGTCTACAACGTCGATAAGGACCCTGAGATGATGTCCGGGTTATCAAAGTTCAGAGATTTGTAAATTATCTAGCGAGGAAGCAGAAGTCATCGCTGTCTACTATTGAAATAGTATATAATGACCGTTAACGTCCAAATCTGCAAAATCCGCTACAGCTTTCGAAGGAAAGCTTCGACTAAGATACTTTCGATGCGAGAGCTGGAGACATTAAAGCCATCTATAACTTTGCCATATAACAATTCCTATTAAACCTTCACGCCGTGTAAGTGTATGATGGTGAAGGTGCTGTTGCTGCACCTAATTTTACATGTACGATAAAGGTTATTAAACACCATCTTGATAGTAAGCTAGCGAGCTCATTTCACGCTACGATAAAAGGTCAGCGTAGCTCTGTCACATATCGTGGACATTCGATCCTAGCATGCCGATCATTCCACGAATACATCCCGCCGAGTTCTGCACAGGCTATCTTGATGTAGCGTAAAGCCCGGAATTAGAAGAAGGAGCCGTGAAATTATAGGCCGTACACTTTTGAGCTCCATAGTGCATCCGCGGGGCGGCTTTCTGGCTGCCTGGCTTCTTAATCTTACTTGGCTGCAGTCAATTGGTAGACTTTTCTGTTTTCGAAATAGCATTCTACTCCGCGCTGATCCTTGAAAGGCCACTCGGGCGACCAGTAAGCCTCGAGACCATAGACTGAACCCCCCTGGCTCATACATCAGATTGCTAGAATCTCTATACTCTTATTTTGCAAATCATCAGTAGTAAAAGACAGTGGCGATTCTCACTGGCCCTGTGGCCTAGGGACGGTCCCTGCGTCTTGTAACTTCTCGCATACGCAACAGACACGTATACGTTCATAGCTTGCTGGAGGCGGGGAAGGGAACTGCTATGGAGGTAATCGGCCCAGTGGCTGGCCGATGCGGTCCATAAAGTTGTTCCTTCGCAAGCGAAGATTGGCTCGAAGTCTCTATAGAAAGGCGACATGCATTTGGAGACCTGTTAGTGCTGCCATTGACTCAAATGTCGCCCAATCACATACCACTCATCACAAACCTTCACTTGCATGTAAGACAAGATGGGTAAGGGATTGCTGCATGCAACCTGGAGGAATCGACTGCTAAGCGGCCTTCCGAGTCCATCAAGTTTTGACAGAGCAATTCTCCAACACAAACAGTCTCCTTGCAAGCATGTCGGTGCGCCCGGTTTGGCTGGACTTGAGGATCCGCCTAGGGGAATTGCCACTGGCTCCGGGTAGCAGTAAACCTAAGGCAAGGCGCTAAGCTGTTTTGATCTAAGACTCTTTGCAGGACAAAACCAATTGACATTGTCTCCCTCACAACAGCGTACAACACCCGAAGTGATCAGACAAACCTAGCTCATTCCAACAGGGAAGATCGTCTGTCTTTCCATTTAGAGCACTGTCTCAATTTCATGAGGCACGATGACCATGGTCAAACCGTGGCGGTCGACGACGCAACATAGCAATATGTCTAAACGGCTGCTTGCAGCTGTCGAGTCAATGGTGGACGCACAACGAGAATTGACACTGTGGCGGGAAACATGCTGACGAAAGAGCCATGTTCTCAAGGTGCCAGAAGCTGTATTTCAAAGCGCCTTTTCCCCCATATCACACAACAACCTGCGCGATCACCACGACCGCTATTTGGCCTCGCTCCTAGCAGTCATTGCTCAGTCAATTATTACCAGACGTGACTTCGTGAAGAGGAAGAGGAATACAAGGCCAGGAAGTGTATCCAAGACGTCACCGACCGTCGAAGAGATTCCTCCCTCCAATACAGGAACCATCCTACTCCCACTGAAACCACGACTTAAGCTTCCACTGTACGCACCCAGCGCCTCGTATCACACCTCCGATGGCGTCGAATGCAAGCGCAGCCTCCCTGGCTTCAGCACTGGCCTCCACAGCCACTCAGAACAGCCAATGGGGTCCTCAAGGTATCGGAACCATGGTCTTTGGTTGTGTTGCAACCCTCCTTACACCAATCGGCCTCTTCTTGACTATCAGGCAAGCCCGCCGCCGTTTTGAATTATCATCCACTGCCTTCGACAGCAGCCAGTCTCTTCAGGAAGCCTCGGCGACTTCGACGTTGGTGACAACATGGATCGGCGTATGGAAGCCGGCAATGCTGGCGAAGGAGAGCCACACGTCGAGGAGTCGATAGTGTGTGAAGAGGCAATACATGCAAGAGAGGCAGTACGTCTTGCTCAGGAAGGTGTCAACGTGGAGCAGCAAGAGGAATCCACGAATTCGTCCAAAGTGAAACCATTCTGAGGTTGACAGATTCTGGGTGAGCCCATTACCCTTTCGAACTAAATCTCCATCGCTTTTTCTGACAACTTCGCTCAGCCGCAAGCAATGTATTGTGCACCTCGGGAGTAATGTTGTGACCAAGAAGAATTATTAGACGGAAGTCTGTCGTCCCGCATGGATATGATGGTGGCTTGTACTCGATGTTCAGATGCCTGGACCTAGTATGAAAGCTTGCTACTACTCAAGATGAGATGCATCCTTGCTTGTGGGGTTCGTGATTATTGCGCAAACAATCGTCCTTCCGGTCATAGTTGTCGTGTGCGTCACTGGTTTCATTGTGTCCATACATCGCCGTTTATTAGTTGATTCGATAATTGAGTGTACGCCAGCAACAGACTCTCGATCCAGGCGCGTCTTCTGCTTTCCTGGTTTGATTATTCTAATTGACATCTCATTGAACGAAGACTACTCTTAGCACTTGGCTTGTCCAAATACACGCCTCCGCCTGTGAGACAATGGTGGATTTCTCGACGTTTCTAACTTCCCAAAAGTGACTTTAGGGAGCCGCGTTCTCCTCTCAATTATTGAGCGGGTTTTGACAAGTATAGGCTACAGTCTCTCATTGCTCAAGCTTCTGTGGTGGTAAGCTCATCATTGCATACAGAAAATCACCCAATTTCCTTGTGATGCGGTGAGACTCAATTGACGTTGCTCTTCTTGTTTGTCAGTATATATCGTTTGTGCTCCATCTCAACTTGGATAAACTACCACATTACTCGACACATCACTCACTGCGGCTATTCCGATGACCTCGCTTACCCAGGGTCTGAAATGACTCTCATTATTCCAAGCACTACGGAACTGCCTACTGCGAAAATCGATTTCAAACAAAATGATATCCGCATCCACAGTCCTTCCCAAGCAGTCCCCTTCGTCGTCAACTTAACCTTCCGGACCCTAATCAAAACAACCAGCCATCACGCACGTACCATTCACAACGCGGTACTCGTTCATCAACACCACCTCCGCCTATATCGCATAGAATCACACCCAACCATACAAGTTTGTTTGTACTTTTCGTAGCGCAGGAATAAGCGGTCAAGGTGCCTTGGTACCATTGTAGTAGCCGATCAGCGCCTGAGTCCTATGCAGGTAACCTTCTTTGGCCAGAACGTTAATGTTGTAGACGAGGATGCACGAGGACGCCGCTTACAGTGATGACCGAGTAATGCGGGGACAGAGGTAGTTCTTGGGACCGTTAATCAATTCTCAAGAAAGAAATCATTTCCTCATGCTATAATTAATTGCGCGGTATCGCTCCCTGCCAATCGCTCCTCCACAACTAGAAGCCATCTACCATCATAGAATGAATATATCCAAGCCCCTCCACATCCGCCCATCCCCCTAAAATCTTCATCTTCGACCTTCAAGCTCTTCCTCACGAGCATTCGACGTTGTATCGTACAATTCACTCCCTCAACTTACTCACACATACACAGGCAAAAGTGACATACAGCCTACCACTAGCATCACAAAATTCGCTACATATGTTGTATGCCACTCAGAATAAGTTACGACCACAGTAAACCACCTCATCACCACCCCTCGCTCTCCCCGTAGAATACTATCTCGCCCTACAATTCGACCTCCTCCAACACATCTTCCCCCTCCCCACCCCCCAACCCAAGAATCCGACCGTAGGTCATAGCATACCCTCCACCCATACCCTCCACCCATACCCATACCCTCCACCACGACGCACACCTATTCCCACACCCCACCCTACCAGTTAATCCCAGTACCCAGAAACCGCTTCCCTAATACCCAGACACCAACCTCTTCCCCAACCTCCCCATCCTCCCAACTTCCCCATCCTTCCCACCAACCCATCCTCCCCACCAAACCCTCCACCCTCTAAAAACTCACCAAAACAAAACAATCCAAACCAGGAACCACCACCCAACTAAAAACCATGCGGCAAGAAAATAGATACATACCCACACGCTCAGCTAAGTCGTATCTAGTAAAGCCTCCGCTGCGCACCTCATGCACCCCGCTGAGAAGGTTTATGCACCCCGCCAAATACGGAAGCTGTCGTTAGCATAGTCACCCGCATTTATGTAGTGAGTCGGCGATGGGAACATGGGTTGTGCAGTATCGTTCCATTCATCTGATAGGCTACCTGCCTATCTTGCACTCATATGGTCCATGTAAAAGAAGAAAAGCCATCTTGCCAAGCCATTTTAGAAGTGCAAGTTGCCATTCATGCACTCCATCACGCGTTCCAATTATATCAGCACCATCTCCAAGTTTATCCCTTCGCCCGCAGATATTGATTATAGGACGATCTGCTCCCTCAACTTACTACCACCCGTCGCCCCATCTTGGCCCTTTCCTCTCCTGCCAAGCAGCGTTGCGTTATCAAGACTCAGCTCAAACGCGCCCCTATTCTTCCTCACCTGCTGCTTGGCCGCAGCCGCCACAGCAGGTGAATGCTGTCCATATCCAGCCTGCTTGGGCGCTTCCCTCTGTCTGGCCTGCGCCGCGGCGCTAGGTTGTCCGGAGAGATTTGTACTTCGCATCTTCTGCTCTACACTGCTGACATCCGCGCCTCCTCCCTGTGGCTTTGGGAGCTTGGATGGCGGGTTTTGCTGGGCGGCAGGAAGGTCGTCTTCTAGGTCATCATAGTCGTCGTCGTCTTCATTGAGCGGGTTGAGGCCGCTCATGCCAGCAGCACCGCGGTAACCTTGTGGAAAGTTCTTTCTCCTCTTGCCTTCCTCCTCTTGACGGTGCACAGCGTACGAGACATCGAAAACCTCACGGAGATTGACAGCGCCGGGAGAGCGGAAGTCACCACGGCGTTGGTGACCGCCTGGTGTTTCAAGGAATTGCGCCGAGAGCGCTTCCGGTGGGGTGGTGCCGTTGTGCTTCTGATTGCCGAAACCGTACTCCTTTTGACGAGTGTAGAGGGGTGTTGCGAGAGGTGGAGCATCAGCTGCTGCGTAGGTTTCTTCTCTCGATTCCCGAATCCATGGGTGGTTCAGGAATTGCTGGATAGTGTATCGCCTGTCTGGGTCTACGGTAAGTAGATGCGAGACGAGATCCTGAGCCGACTTCGAGATATCGTCCCACCAGGGCGAAAGGAAGGTGTATTGACCCCGTGCCACTTTCTCGGTGAGGACTTGAATGCTCTCATCGTAAAACGGGGGAAAGCCGCAAAGGAGGGTGTAAAGCACACATCCTAGTGCCCACATATCAACGCTCTTCGAGTAGCGCTCATCCTTGACGATCTCAGGCGCTGTGTAGCCGACGGTACCACAGGGTGTCATTGTCTGGGAATCCCAGATAATCTTTGACAAACCAAAGTCGGCAATCTTGATTGTCCCGATACCTCCAGCTCCCACACCTTTGATGAATTCTCCTTCGTCTTCCTTGTCCTCATCTTCGGCTGACCGAGGCTTGGGGTTTCTTGTAGGTATGAACGTAGCTGGGTAGAACAACAGATTCTCCGGCTTGATGTCTCTGCACAAAATTAGCCTGTGTTTCATGAAGTTCCTAAGATTTACGTACCGATGAACAACACCGGCTGTTTCATGTAGATATTCCAAAGCTTCGGCAACCTGAACAATGACGTGCCGTGACAGTTCCTCGCTGAAATATGTCAATCGAACGATCTGGTGGAAGAGCTCGCCTCCGGGGCACAGCTCAAGGACAATGTAGTAGTATTGGCGAGATTCGGAAAAGTCGATGAGTTGAACGATATTAGGGTGGTCTAATTGGCGCATGATTTGCACTTCTTTGAGAATATTCGCTCTCTGTGAGAAATACTAGAGTCAGTAGTAGTTCATAATGTGTAGGCATGATCAATACATGAATGCAATGGCCAGAATTCGACGTAAGAAAGGTTTCGCGCACCTCAACAACCTTGGGTTGCTTTTTAAAATCCGGATGAAGATGGTTGTCGCCCTAATTCACCATATGATATTGGCAAGGCGTTCGTCGCCGAACGTTACAGTAAAAGGAATGGAGGATGACATGACGTAGGATACATCGCGTGTAGTGCAGGATTCGATGAAAAGGAACCGACTCGCTGGGAGTTCTATTCCATGCTCACCTGTGTGCTGTTCATCTCAAATTTCCGAACGACCTTGATTGCTACCTCGGGACCCTGGCCATTGGCTTCTCTAGCACGGTATACATTGCTGAAGGCCCCATCGCCCATCTTCTCCAGCAATTGCCAGCGCTCGAGTCCGGGGTATTTGGGCAGTTTGCCCTTGCTCTCCCGCTCTTCGGCAACGATTCGCTCAATGACTGAGGGATCCATGTCTTGACTTCGCTCGACCGAGCCGCCGCCGTCCATTCTCTGCTTATCACCCGCAGCTCTTGCAGCAGCACCCCCTGCCTGGGCTGCGACATTACGATTGTCGATGTTTGCGGCGGAGAAGTCAGCACCAGGAACATGACCCTGTTGTAATGGCTTGTGGTCGAGGACATTGGGATCGCTCATGGCATATTGGGCGTTAGGCGGTGGGGGTGCGTAGCGTTGTTGGTGCGCGTTGACTGGCGATACAGTGGTGGTGGGGTCGCCGTGGGTTTGTCTGGCTTGCTTGCCATGTCGAATGAAGTTCTTGAGGTTCTGTATCGTAGACATGATGGATTATGAGGTTGCGAGTAGGAGTGGAAGGGGTTTAGTAATGGTGTTGATATTGGGGGTTCCAGGATCTCTTGGGGGATGTGACAAATCAAAAGCCTGACACGCCAGAAAGCTGTGTGTAACGACGCGGGAAGACGAAGTGGTATAGTGATGCAGTTGGTAGGATGAGGTTGGCAAGTAGTTGTAGCTTGCGCATGGGCGATCGACGATGCTTCTCGCAAGGTATGACGATGATCTGCCGCGAAGTGATGGTCAACAAATGTAGTTGCCGCTTATGTCATCGAACTTTCAAATAGCAAGATCGATGATACCTTACCTTTGCCGTGCCTGAAAGAGGGGATTTGTGTTCTCGATGCTGTGAATGAATACTGTTATTTTCCTTCCGTCTATAGTCTTGTAAGTCCATATAGGCCAAGAATCCCGTTTCCATGATCGTGATGCTAGGGTCCTGTCATGATAGGCAAGCTCATGCACAATGACGTCTCCATGGAATCAAGATCGCGTTGGAGCACTGATGCATCTTGCTTACCAGACAACGTGTACTTGCTTATGGCAATCTGTAGATGCCGTGCGTAAGTCCCATGTCAAAGTCTATCAATTTCATGGTAAACACAAATATTGTGTCTTGAGTAACATTGGAAAGATCTGCACCGCCCATTGCAAAATGGGATCAAGCTCGAATCGAAGACTGAGATCATACAGATCGTGTCTATCCAGTGTACCAAATAATTGAAGACACCTAACCATAGATAATGCATTCGAAAAAGCCACCAATGCCATCCATAGCTGTCGTCCAGGACATCTCATCATAGCCTAATTTGCCGTCTCGCGTAAATCGTCATCGTAGCCACAGCAGTCCATTCATCACATGTCCAACGTTCCGTATACCATGCACGCTGTAAATGCCATTTAAGAACGACCACGACCACTATCTCCTCCAGCCTCTTAAACCTCATATACCATCTGGTCACCTTTTACATCCTCCCCGTTTTCAACCAATCCAATCCTCCCCCTCAACCACTTCCTCCTCTCCTCCCTCTTTCCCTCCTCTTTAACCTCTCGTCTGCGTTCGAGCTTATCCGCCAGCCCCCTGAAGCCAACGAATTGCACCTGGTAGCCTTGTCTGGGTACCCTTTCTCTCTTGCTCTCCTCTCCCTCATAACCATTAGGTCGTGCAAACTCATACTCATGATGCGGCTGATCATCAAATGAAGCCGCCGACTGCCTTGGTGCCCTCCTCGCCGGATGCGGAAACCTCAACGAGCCCGTGAATCTTCGAGTCAACGACATAGTACGTCTCAGAGGTCCAGCAGTGCCACTGCTGTGCGAAGGCATCCGACTGGTAGTAAGGTATCCAGTATTTCCAAATTCGCTCTCACTATCGCTGCCGTCCATGTCATCCCAGAAAGCGCGAGGCTGCCAGAACGGATGGAGCTTCGAATCTTGATCATCAAATGTCTGCGTTCGACGGTGAGGCGTGCTAGCTGTGCCGCGAAGTGAGAATGTTCGCGTGAAAGGCGTCATGATAGACTCGGAGCGAGGGCGACGCGCAGAGAAGGCGCGTTTGATGGAGGTGATGGGTGCACTGAAGCGATTTGTCCGAGTGGGTGTTTTTGGTGGTGAGCGAGTAATTGAGGCGTTGGCGGGTGTGGGTGGGATGACCCTGAAGTCTGGAGGTTGGGGAGGATCGCGTGGATTCTTGAGTGGAGATAGGAGTTCCCTTGGGGGAGATTCATGATGAATCACGGGAGTCACAGGTCCGGGGAGTGCGACATTCGCATGCCCAGCGATGATGGCGGAATGCTCCCGTGGGCGAGAAGAGTCGCTCGAATTTGCCATCTCCTGAATGACTAGGATAGACTTATTGGTGTGTGGGTAAATGCTGATGGCTGTTGCCTCGTTGACTTCGAGAGTTCCCGGGGTCGAAGAATGAGCTGACCGAAGGGAAAATGGAGTCCTGAGGGTAGAGCTCGGCCGTAGCATTGCCGACCATTCACCTGTACTTGGGCCGCTCGGGCTCAGGTTCTGCGCGTCTTGGGCGTCATGCAGATTCAACGTAGGCTGCAGTTGATCTGGAGGCGTTTGTGGAGAATAGTGAGTCATCAAGCCTCCGGATGTCGCAGAAGTGGTTGTAAAAAGCTCGTGACTCGTTGAAGCTGACGGGGGCGAGGCATCAAGCGGTAATGAGCGTTGCAACCCATTCTCAATCTTGCTTTCAGGCTTGAACGGCGTAGCAGAGTGTATGACAACGGACACTGTTCGACGATCGCGTCGTTGTGGGATGTCGAAGTAACCGACAGCCTCTTCAGGCGCCGTAGTAGGCCTCGACGATTGCTGTTTCGAAGTGAGTGAGAATGTTCGCGAAAGCCGCTTGCTACCAGAAGCCGAGGACTGTAGAGAAGATAGGCGGTCGGGGTGAATAGGCACCGGAGCAAGCTTTGTAACGCTCGGAACTGTAATAGTTTCTGGACTGTCTGAAGCATAACTTTTTCGTAGCTCTTGTTCTGGACTCTTACTCTTGCGAAGCCGACGTCGTGTTGATATGTCGTTCGCTATTGTCGAGTTTCGGTTGGAATGCCGCGTTGGAGATTCCAAAGAGTTAAGATCGAGCATCTTACTAGTATGGCGTAATGTCTGACGCCGGCGTGGGGGGGAATTGATCACCATAGCTTCTATAATTGTCGAAGTGGTAGAGGCTTGTGACATCCGCTTGTCGTTGACCCCTTGAAAATCAGCGTCGAATTCGAAAACGTCTTCCTTCAAGGGCCAATTGATTTGCTCCGCGAACCTCTCCGTAGACGCATTGGGCGGGCTTCGTCGGCTTTCTTCCACCCTTTCTCGGAGGCTTCGGGACCTTTTTGGAGGTGCTTCCACCTCCACGCCGAGCGTGGGCGAATCTTGCGGTGGCTGTGATACTATGCGAGGACGCTTGTTTGGTCTCTTCCTCGACATAATGGAATGAGGTTCTGGTTCTGGATTCGCAGAGCTTTGAGCAGAGCTCCGATGTCCTTGACTGATTCGATCTAAGGCATCGTCTACCTCAGCACCCCAGGCACCATCGAAGGTGACGAAGTTTTCATGCTTTGGGGATGGCCTGGGTGTCATCTCTTTTGCCGTAGATTGCTCGTCGTCCGACTCCAATCCTAAGCCCAGTCCCACATCTTTATGCTTTGATATCCCTGTAGTCCTCAGCCACTTCTCCCGTGCTGGGCGGAGCGAAGGCGATTCCGATCGATTGCCCTCATCTTCGGAAGACTGGTCCTCTTTTGCCGTTGTGAACGACTCCGTCCGACTCTCGCCGGACGTATTCCGAGCAAACGAAAGTGAGGGTTCGGCCTTGGTCCTGTGTATCTTCCTCGGTGGAGTCGTCTCGGGTGTTGGAGGACTCGGCTGAACGAGTGGTTTAGTATCGGGGCTATCGCTTCCTTGCGTCTTTTTAAAGTCCCTCGCCCTTAACGCAGCATCATCAATCCAACTTTGAAAATCATCTCTAAAATTCACAGGCGGGGTCAGAGGTTTGCCAATGACAGGGACGACATGGATTGGTGAAGCTTCTGGTATCCAGGCATTGATGCGCTCGTTTGAGCTGTAAGCGATCTGATCGCTTCTGTGCCGGACCCTATGCTCTTGGGCTAAGGTGCGCGTGGGTGTTGTTTCAGATGCCACGTGGTTCCTGCGTGGGAATGCTCTATGGCCTTTTAGCGATCCAAAATAGGGCGAAGGCGAAGCATCCATAGATGGTCCTAGTGCTTTGCCCGGCATGTTCCTCATCTCACAATATGAATCGATACTGGAGCCCTATATTCCAAATCTTTAAAGCACGGCGGCTTCTTGACGGTGAAGCGAATGCTTTTGGACAATGATCATGCTGTGTATAAGCTTATGAGCTCGGTTGTCTTCGGATGGTACCAGAATAAAGTGGATCCTATAGAGGTGCCCAATCCTGACACCGGGTGGTGACAGGTAAGTGGTCGCGAGTCGACGCCTTGAGCGGGAACGCGCAGTGAGAGAGATTTGGAGTGATGTAAAAGCGTATGCGCACTCGTTACAGGCTTCTAAGACGTTATAGCTAGAGGGTTGATGCAATCACTCGTGCGAAATACCCCAGCCACGCATCCTTTGAGCGGTAGCAGGCGCAGTAGGTGAGAGCTCTCGGGAGCAAAGGCTACAACGGGCGAGATACTGCGTTGTGAATAGCACAGATGTTCTTGAGTTGCGGGGGGCCGTGAGAGGGTGGATACGGGACTCGCGCGCGTGGTTGATGGGGAAAGATGATTGACGTCTTGCTGAGGCCAATTGCGACGACCACGGGCAGTTCTCCCGCTAGTTCTAGCGTCAACGCCGTTTGCCGCCAAATCCACGTGGAGGGAGATCTTCGCTCTTGGCAGTGTTGGTGAGCTGTGGTTTCCTGTAACGACAGAATATGGGACGATTTTGAGCCCAAACAAGATTCTTGTTGAAACATTCACAGAGTTCGAAGGTGAGTGTGGAGACAACGATGCAATCCTTCCAGCATAAGTGGTGGCCTAGAGCCGCCGGTGAGGGTGTGCCGCCGAATCGATTCGGCGAATAGAAACCCGAAGCCTGCATTATCAATGTTTTAGCGTCAAACAACTGAGTAGTAGATATTGCTTTCCATTCCGTTCTTCACCTCAATACGAGGATTACCAATACAGTGTTCACTATGGTCATGAGGCTATCACAAGAGCGGGTATCTTGTTTAGTGGCGCTCGATCTTGTTGCTCGCTGAACAGTGTGTGATCAGCTTTACGAATGCATGGAGCCTTGCAACTATCAGAGATGGTTGTGACCTTTCAACGGGCTGTTGTCCCTAAATGTGGAAAAGAAAAGGCTGCAGCCAGCGTGAACTAATGAGAGAATCTTAAGACGTTTGCATTCTGAGGGCGTCAAGTCCCACTCATATTGACTATTGTACAACGGCCTTCAATGCCATGATTACTAGAGCCGCCGACGGCTATGCAAGTACTCGCACCCTGTGCAAATGCTTCATCCGTTGCTTTCATCCATAATCACATCCATCTCGGTCCAACCAATCTGTCTACAGCATGGCTCCTGCAACAGCAACACCGAAAGCGCCCAAGATGCCAGCGCCAAGCACTGGTGCCGCGGCCACCGCACCATTCGTACCTTTCGTAGCAGCGCTGCTCGATATACCAGTCGAAGTACCAGTCGAAGATCCAGTAGAAGCCTCGCTCTTGGCCGACACAGTGGACATAGTTGAACCATCCTTCCCAGCAGCCCCAGTCGTAGTAGCACCCACAGCCTTGGCCGTCGCACTTCCAGCAGTAATCACAACCGGCATATACCCAGACTCAGCATCATCACCCGTCAACGTAGTAGTAATCAGATCACCATTGACTTTGATACGAGTAGGCAAAGCCGCACCCGTAGCCAACGCAGCGTTCGTAGCCAAAGCCGCACCCACGCCTGAAGACGATACAGTGCACGCAGCGGTTGAAGTGCCTGAAAGCGCGCAGTTGATGGATGCGGCGTAGGCGCCGAAGTAGGCAACCGAGTATTCGACAGTTGAGGGTCCTTCAACGATGGTGAAGGCGGAGGTAAAACCGCAGGCAGACTCGGCGGCGTCGAAGTTGCCCGTGACGGCTGCTGCGCCTTGGGTGGCGGCAGCCTCCGCGGCGGTAATTCCAGCGGCGATGGAGGCGGCGGCTGCGGAGTTGGCACATTGAACGACGTAGGTGGTTGCTGTTGAGTCCTAGGCGGTTGAAACTTTAGCTTGGGGGATGTCTGAGACAAAGAGTTGAGTGTCTTACTGAGCCAGCTATCGAGGCCACAAGGGACTGCGGGTCTGCAAAAGGTATGAAGAGAGATACAGTGGTGGACTGAGCCGTGGCCAGAGCGGCCATGCCGAGGAGAGTGAGTGTGTTTGTGATCATCTTGGTCGAGACTGTTGGTTATGGATGTTTGTTCGAAGTTAGGGTTTATATTTATACTTTATCTTTATGTTGATTGTGTGAGTATGTTAAAGTGAGTGTAGTTGTCGGAGGGACTGCGTATTAAAAGGAAAAGGGAAAGGAATGTCTTTATTACACGAAGGAACGTGGCTATGTGTCGTAAAAGAGTGAAATATTTACTGCAGCACTGCAAGCTGAGCTTCACTCCGCCCCTTGAAATCCTTCGTACCTTAGTTCGTACTTAAATTCCTTTACTAGCGGCCGAGGTTACACTAAGTAAACTTGGGGGCCACTGCACCCGCTCGGTGGTTAACCGTTATTGAACCCCGAGTCAGCCCTAGCCCGCCTCCTGCGGTTGGTGCTATTCTAGGGGAGATGAGGCCCAATCTCAACGCTTTTGAGGATGCTTAATGCGGATCTTGGCCCCAAAGTCTATCAATTACACTTTACATAATCTAACTCCTGTGACTTCATCTAAGCCTCGCCAGAAAAGTTTGCAATGAACGCCGACGGCGTCTCTACACGGTGGTGGAGATGACCAAGGCGAAGTCTGTAGCGGAAGCGGAGTCCGTCAATGACGACAGCAATGTTATACGATGGTGACGACGACCAGGCCGATGCTCAGGTTTTCATCATGTGCTTGAGTGCAACGTTACACATATCGATCCCAACACCATCGTCAGACGGTCGAAAGTGTTGCAGCTTGTGGATTTCAGAAGCATAATACCATCTGATAGATTCGGCTGCAGTCCGTCGCAACTGTGAGCCCTGGGGGTTGTTTATTGAGTACTATGCACATCAAGGCTGAACACGTGAGGAAAAACCATTATCGCATGCTTGATCAGTGCCACTCCGCCCTTGCCATTAATACCTCCTATCCCCCATTGGCATGCAAACATATTCTGAATCTCTACCACTGCGCCCTTGCCATTAACACCTCCATACCCGTACTGCATGCAAACATGGTTTGTGTCCAACAGAAACCCGCATGCAAAAACCAAGCACTACCCCAAGCTAGCCGTCCCATTTCATTCAAATCAAACCCCATGCATATTTGTCCTTGATCCAATTCCATGTTCCTTCCCAGTGCAAATCCCGGTGACGTTGATTTGTTGGATCCGGCAACAGATGCATCAAGAAATGATCGGGGTGTACTATCGTGTGTTGAGGTACCCCCGGCGGTGTCGGCAGTAATTCGTTTGCAATGACTTGCACCGTGACATGGTCTGGGTCCAGATTCCTGAATTCGACAAGTTTCGCACAGGCGTCCGATGCGCAGAATATTTGTAGAAGGCGGTTGAATATTGATTTTTGGGTTTGAACGTTCGGGAGAGGAATGCGACCGCTTCGCAAGATTTTCACGTATCTGTGGTAATCATTATATCAGTGGTAGTGACGAGAAATGAGTAAGGTCTTTGCAACGAGGTCATTAATACTTCCGCACCAACAGGACATGCGATCCTCGCGGAGGCATCAAATATGGAACTGACTGGTGAAACCACATACCCAGCAATATCTACCATGTTTCTCGTTCCATGCGCATCTCTCTCGTGGTTGAAGAGGGTTCTCAGTTGCCCGGCAGGCACTGCGAATACGCAGGATGCACACTGGGTCTGAGAGTGTACCTGATAGAGAATACTGTGGTCGGTCATTGCTGCGAGAGTAAGTTGTGACTGGCGTTCATAGTGGGCCTTTCTATGTGACCAGCCGTCTCCTCTGAAGATATGGCCACATTCTCGTGCCCGGCAAGGTATGTTTCCAGCATCATCGTAGTATCGTCGTGGCCATCCGGCCATTGTATTGCTTGGTGGCATGAGTGCTTGAAGTCTGTGAAGACGACGGAGCGTGAGAAACCGGCGAGTGTCTCGAGGAATGGCTGTTGTTGATAAAGAGAGGAAAGAAAGAAGGAAGAAAAGCACTCAAAGACTTCTTTTGTATCAGACCTCCCACGTCTGCCTATATGCTATGACGCATGGCTTCGCAAGTATTTACCACTGATCACGCCGGATCTGTATGAATAAACAATCGAGGTGAAGTCATTGTGCTCCTTGTTTCTGCCTCTGCAGGTTGACTAGGCAGGCAATGCCTATCAGACAGCCTCAAAAACGTTGAGTCATGATGGGGACCGAGTGTGCTGGCAGTGTAGCGTTATAGATAGCAGTCGCATTCCCAAAACCCGTTTCCGTGCATTTCTTGCGGAGTTTCAGATTGTGCAACTAGCTCAGCCCCGGCGAGACCTTGCAACGATTCTCTGATGTTCATGGAAATCTGTTTCTCCATCTGCACGGTCGGCAAGCTAGATCGCTAGGAGAGATAAGCGAGTCATTCAATATAAATATTGTGAAGCAGCTTAGGATTGGGAAAATGCAGACGTCCCAATGAATACAATCGAAGACTAGGTCCCAACAGAGCTCTGTCACATTAGCTCTCCAACAACAAAGGAGTGTTTTGATATCCCAGTCAAAGGCGAAATGAGGAGACCCGTCTGTCCAATCGTGGCCTTGATTCTATAAGCCCGTTACAGCCACATCCAACACCACAATGACTGTACTACGTCCGCAATTTAGTCACGAGAGGGGGAGAGGGAATAGAACAGCTAGCTCTACTTTATTAAGCTATTAAGGCGTTTTTGGGCTTTCATATCGCAGGACGCGCACTGAAAAAAGGATGTTCTACGTTGCGAGTGGCAATTGCCCTGCATATTGTACTTCATGTGCAGAAGACGGGCCTCTGTATCGTTCAAGGTATTATAGTGTATCACAGTAAGCATTTGACATGCTCCTTGATATCGAGAATGATCTATGTGGCCATTATAGCGCTTGATTTGAAGCGCAAAAGCCATGTATAGAGAGACAAATGATCTTCCCAATGAGGGGGCCGATAGCCGATAGATAAGTCGTAAGCATTTGTTAATCCTCAAGACGACAATTGATGAACGTATCGCAAAATGTGAGATCAGAGCTTTGCCTTCTGATCACAGCAGACTCACAGTCTATTTACCGTACGCCCCTGGTACAACAACAAGGAAATGCCATTTAAGCTCTTGCTGCTCCAGCCTCGTCGGGCTCCAACGCTGCGTGCAGACGGTAGCTCATCCTAGCACGTGCCTCGATGATCCGTTGATGGTATCTGGAGGCCCTCACATAGTCATCGTCTATCGGCACAAGAAAGCGAGCCTCGTCCCATGGTGTTCCAGAGATCATATGTCCTAGCACCTCAAGATGGCAACATAGAGAAACATAGGGTCCCAAAGCTCGAGGTATGTTAGTATAAAAGACATCATAAAATCTTGGGGGTGTCGACAAGTTTCTCTCGGTCGATGGATGATGTCGGATGAATTCATACAGGCTAACAAACCCGATCACATAAGTGACTTCACGCAATTGGCCATATAACTCATGCTCGTCCGCTTGGGATTCTTCGAATCCAGCAACAAGATTTTCGCGAAGATCTACCCATAGACATTCAGCGCGCGCCGTCCAGGGATCAATATTGGCTCGCTGAGCGACATTGAAAGGAATGTCAATTCTGAAATCATCGAAGCGCTGGACCCACATACGCCTATCTTGCATGATGTTGGTTTCGGGTAATAGCTCTCCAAGCACCGGTTGCCGACACATCGGACAGCTGTCTCGTGTCTCTTCGGGGTGCTCGGAGAATGGTGCTAGCCAGCGTAACAAGCAGTTTATACCCAGGATGTGTCCGCAAGGCAATTTTATAGTAATTTCGGGATTTGCGCCGGTGAAGAAGATCTCATGGCAAATGTGACAAGATATCTCATCCTTGAGCTGAGTAGCCGCTGGGAGTGTGCATTTCTGATCTATTTGGTTCACCAGAGGTATCAGGAGAGGGCTGATGCCCTGGTTTGCTGGTGAGGAAGGAGAAGCCATAGCGATGATGGCTGGTCGAGCGAAAGTAGGTTGCTTGGGTAGTGATAGGATCAATTGTTTGCTTTGGTACTTGCTCGTGGTTGGATGAAGTGTTGTGACACATGAATCATATATGGTAAGCCTTCGGGAACACTTTCCTCTGCTGCAAGAGGGTGTTCGGTCACTCGCATAACGCGATTGTAGTTTCTCTTTTTCTTTGTAATTCCAATTCATTGAACAAAGAGTCGTTATCATACAATGATGATTTAGACGAGATTACGGGGCTTCTTCTTTGTGGTGCCACATTGTTCTTCCATTATAGGTATGTTTTCTGCTTCTGTGACAAGTCTCCGGAGGCTGTTCGTGGGTTTCCAATGCAAGGGTACCACCAAGAGATGTCTTGCTAATCGCTGTTGTGTCTGAAATGGTAACACAGACCCTGAATTGCGTCAGTATCGTACAGATAGATGCCGGTAAGAATCTCAATAAAGAGAATTAGTCGCATCAAACACGACCTAGCAGACTCCTGTGGAATTAATTTTATGATAGAGTGATCAACCACTCAACATGGTTGTGGAAGACATGCGAGACACAATCCAGCAGACAACTTTGGAAATGATCAACTTTGGAAATGATCAATAGCATAATCAATTTACCGGCAACGCGGCAAATTGTGCTCATGGCACTCCTTGTGCGTGTCAGTGTAGGAATGTTTCGCAGATAACCACGGCCCCCATATACTACATGAGTAGAAACCATGTCATTGAAGTATACTATCAGCAAATTGAATAATATTTTCCATGCATGCAACCGAATGCCCCTTATCCCACCGAAAATTCGATCATCAAGCACAGCTGCGAACAGCAATCTCGACAGACCAACACAGATATAAGGCTTGTCCCTTACATCTCATAGGAAGAGCCCCACTCCCCTTTGGCCCCCATACCAATCGCCATGCTGTTCCTTCCTGTCCATCAGCTCTGCAGGCTTGGTCTGTGAACAAAGCAGGCAACTCGCGTGCTGTTCCACAGACCAAGGTGATAGCCAATGCAAGATGCATGGCAAATGTCGTCGCCACCGGAGGATGATTCTCAATACGTAGAGCGTTTGGAACATCGTATTACGACTGTTCACTCGTTGTGTGTAGAAAACATTCACATCATGGTCATCCCATCCATGCGCATATATGAGCCATACGATGTCGCCGATGGCCCATGTCAAGAAGGTCGTGAGAAGGAGGTATGCCATCCCGCTGAATAGAAGGTCTTTGAAAGGGTGGAGGAATGGCTTTGCGGTAGTCACGACGCCTTGCTTCCATGACTTCGAGGAGGTCACCGGCGCGGAGCTGTCAGGTGGGGAACGATGCGATTTGTGAGCCATTTTTGATCTAGTAATGGTATAGTCGTGGTACTGTGTCAGCGGTTTGTAGGTCAAGAAGAGGAGACAGAAGACAAGAAGACCTCAAAAAGACTGACGGACCGTGTGTTGATTCCAATATATCCATAGTGCAAAGTGTCCGTAGTGAAAGTGTCTACCGCATGTACTCGCACAAAGCTATTGTTGTTGCATCAATCAAACGGATTTTGCATTGTTAAATTGGATGTCTAGCAAAGTGTTATTAGCATGATCCTCGCGAATGGGATGTCTTTCTAAGCCACTGGAGTCCATAGGTAGCCATGGCTGTAGTCAACGTACTTAGTAGAGGATGCCCAGTGAAGACGACGTAGAAGCTACAATAGAAATGTGGAGGCACGCAGCTTCCATGGCAGAGACTGACGCTTGGCATGATCCGTAGACAAGCCATGGAACAAAGTTGATACTAGGGTGTCGAATAGTCGAGCTGGGCTTTGGTCCGTCCTTGGTCCCATACGTCCTTCGATCTGCCATGAATATCATGACAGTCTCGGCTCGAATGAGGTTTGAGCATGCTGCAACTATGTCAACGATCATCTTGTTGGATGAAGTGGAAGTCGGCGGAAGACACGAGCTGGTAGAAAGGAATCCTCATGGCTAATAGCTTCATTTTCGACCTTCAAGGAGGGAGAGAAGCCATCAACAGAAAATAAGAGGAGGGTATGAAGTGTATTAAAAGTATAGTATACGGAATGTTACAGGCCGCTCAATAATGCGAGTGACCTTTGTTTTCCCTCGGCGTCTCTTCTCTTGCGCTTGCTTCCAACCAGCCGTTCCTAGGTGGGAATTGAGGTGTAGGGTCTTTCTAACAACATGGGCGATCCAATGAGCTAGCTCTGGCTTAGTGTATCAGATAAGTTTCAGTCATCGGAGCATGCGCCAAAATTCGATATTGAACCTTGTGTAGGTGAAAGACCAAAGTAGGACGAATCTCGAGCAGTATCTGTTTCAGCTGACCCTAATTGACAATTCGTACCAAGAACCTTGTCTGAGGCTGCGGCAGTGCGAGGATAGAGGCCATCAGTGTTGGGTGCCTCATACTGTGTGTTGATTGAAGCATGGAACGAGTTGTTCGTATCAGAATAAATGGCATTGGATCTGGAGTAGTGTGTATCAGGTTTCCATTCTTCGGCGGCCGCATGAGGGCGGTTGGTATAGATTCCCACTCCTAACATCTGGTTTTGTCCAGGCGTACATTCTTCAAGCTTTGCTTCTGTAGCCGAGGTTTTGCGCGACGAAGAAAGGGATGAGTAACCATCGAAGACGGCATCACTGAAGTTCAAAGAAGTACTGGTAGTGGGAGTTGGATTGTAGGCCGAGAAATTATCGTTGGATCTGTTCGTAATTAGATGGGTCCAAACGTAAATGAGACAACTTGATGGAAACATACCCTTGGGTATCCGGAGGGAATGAAGTCCCACCTTCAACGTCAAAAGCGAAGTGCAATAATGAGCCAGAATTCGCATCGGAAACTCTACTTCCAGCCTCGTTGGTGAAAAAGTCTCTGGAGCTGGCAAATGAAATCAGCAGAACTGACTGGGCGTGAGGAGTAATCGATGCAAACAGTGTTGAGCAGTCCGAATTCATAGGTTTGAGGCAGACCTTGCCATTCTGATCCTCACACCAGTGTGGACGAGTCTCGAGCTCTTCCCGAAGCTCTGCCGATGGACCTCCTTCGTTCACTTTCCAGGATTTGTCCCAGTGGTTTTTCTGTGTCCGCCATTGATCATAGCTGTGCCGAAATAAAACCATAAGTGCTGTACGTCGTGTCTGGAGGGAAGCCTCACCTGATCTGAATCTTGACTCCCGTAGCCTTGCAAATCTCCTCGAAAAGGCGGTCCATAAATTTCGTAAATTCTGTCAGATTGAGCTTCTCTCCAGTGTACAGCATCCGATAGCCTTGGCCACCAAAATTAAGATCCAGAAGCTCGTTCCATGAATTTCTCGGGCCTCCCGTCTTTGGTCGATGTGCTCTCTGGACCGGCATAGCTTCAATTGGCCTACGAGGTGTAGGCAACAATTATCGTGGGCGTGCCGGAAGTATGGGAGCTCTTGGACGCTGGTCCGCAAATTCATCTATTTAAGTGGGTAATGACTGATGTCGTTGATTTTACAAGAAGTTATCACGATCTTCGGATTCAATGTGCTGGCAGTCGTCGCCAGTCAAACAACCCCCTTTGGGGTGTTGCAAGGGTGCAAAAGGGGTCAACTCGGCTTGGGTCATTGTGACCCGACTGACCAATATGCATGTAATATTTAGCAACATTGAATGAACGAAATGATAAGTAGTAGGAGATCGACTCCATATGTTCAGAATCTTAGAGACACGATTGGCAGGTAACGAAGAGACGGAGCGGTGTGACACTGAAAGGCCTTTCCCGCTACGCAATCATCGGGAACCCCTTGGGAGACTCAGCCAGAGGCAAGGCTGAAGATCTAAATGTAATAGAAGAAAATTGCGCTCGGCCTCTTTTCTCGCCAGAAGTACAAGCGACCAAAGCACAAGGGAGAGCTAGGCTTCCACAGTGCTACATCTAGTCGGATGCAACCTTTGCTGCGGATATTAGGGATTTGGGAGGTTTGCAATCCCTGCCACCATCTTGCATGAGATAGTCAGCACAAGCGCCATGCACAACGGCTGAAATTCACCAATAATACTTTGTCTCCACCACACACGAGGGAAAACGGTTTTAGCCGGAGGAGAATGAAAGTGCGTCGAAGCCACGCTATCCCTTCTTTCGATCCTCCATGAACGATCCAATCCAGATCAGCGAAGTCTGGGAATTTGTTCGCTGCGGTGTAGCGGTCAACACAAGACGCTTCGGGTTGTCTACCGATATAGTACTGCTGTCATTAATGGGGGCGCTTTCTGTACCTTTCGCGTTCTCAAACGGGGCCGACCTCTAAGGCTAGAGTATGATTTCGGTTACTTGGAGGGAAAAGAGAGCGGTATTTGCGGGTTCATAGGTAGATTGTGATTGAGCAGATCCCTGCGAATACTTCGACCCGTCCTCCCTGTGCTCATTGGCTCAAGTTCCGCCAATATTTTTGACCTGCAAGTATGGCCATACTCGATGATCGTGTGGATCAGACATCCCCAAGCGTTTCCAGCAAATTTAAATTGAACATTAAGTCTCGTTTCCACAATTCCTGCATGACCAATTACACCTTTATCCGAGTTCGTCGAAAAATATAATCGCTCAACAAGCAACGAAAATCGAGACCTTCGACTCTTTTGTGGTTGCGTCATCAGATCAACTACTTACAGAGCTTTCGAACGCCTTCCTTTACCTGGGTAGTATTGTTTGAGATTTTGTTTGCACTAAATCCGCCAGATTGCTATGGTCTAAGTTTGCTGGATACAATACCAAGACAAAAGTACAAATTATATGCAGATAGTCCGCAACATTAATCGCGTTGTACCACTCAGGGTCGTCGTGGGGCCATTCATCAATGATTACCCATTATGTGGGTTTTTCGATCTATGGGACCTTTTCAGCACTGTAAGCTTACGCTCAACTGCATTCACATAGTGTCGCGTTCCAAACTCCCGTACTTACCCATAGGGGTTCTCGCGTTGATATCGCATCAATACAGTAAATGGCTCGATCCAAATGATACAGATTGAGTGAATAACAATTAACATATTCGTACGGTCTCCACTGCGACAAGTAGATAGACCTTTTGAAGAAATGGAAGCTCTGGCCGCCTGGCAGTTTTGGGCAAAATTGGGGAAGCGAAAGCGAACCGTGTCAAGAGGGGAAATATCCCTTTGGCGGAGAATCCTTATCGCAGGGAGACACCGGGGTTTTGCTTGACATTGTAATCATAAAAGTCACAGATAGTCCTGTCGGCTTGATTCTGATCTCTGCTTCGGAATGCATTCCACATTGGCAGACCCTTTGGCGCGTATATATCCCTTGAAGCACTGTCATCAGCTCGGCGAAGAAGTTTCGCAGAAGGACTACAGCCCTCGTGTGCAGAATCGACCTTGGCGATCAGATCCCGTCGGCGATACTTCTTAGCAATTCCCCCGAAGGTCGTTGCAGTAAAATGCTCTTGTAAATTAACCTCCGAGCTCCACCGTGCGAAAGCGGTATCGCTCTTATTCATATCCATGCTGAGACCCTGAAGACTGCATGCCCCATTGAGACTGTTATAGAAGTCCGTCGCGTTACCGGCTCGGCCGTTGTTGATAACCTCACCCGGAGCTGGGTTGCGGTCATCCAATGGGACTTCGGCTTTTAGATCACAGCGAAACTTGCTGCCGATACACTGACACCCACCTCCCCTCCAAGTCGGCCAACCTTCTTCGTCAACCTTGTTTTTGCCTTTAGAGTGAGGTGTACCACCGGGAGCGAACATATGGAACAAGGTAACGTTGCCATTGCATGTGAATATACCTGTGATTTCACCCAGTCTGGCATCTGACCCAATACACATCTCTTTACCTACGGTCTGTTTGTCTGTGGTTGTTCGAAGTAGTGGGGGCGCAGGGGGAGGAGGAGGAGGAGGTTGCACGGAAGTGGATATTGATGGGATAGTCGTGCTAGGCGGAGGGCAACGGCGATTAAAGCGTACTGTACTGCGAGTAGCTGAAGGGAACAAAGGTCTCGCTGACAACCTGCGAGCTGACTGTTCCAATAACCACAGTGCGGTGGGGAGGAAAATTTACAGCTCCCGTAAACGAGGATTCTAGATCAAAGTGCTAGAAACAGGGATCGTCTGTGCCGCCAGGCTTGTAGGTGGAAGAAGCTGTACAGCGCCTGTTGGCTGCCCAAAGGCGTCCAGGCCACGCCTCCAGGTCCAATGAGGATCTCAGTAGGGACACTCTGGCAAGGCGAGGCTTCTTCATGAGTGGGCCATCAAAAGGATGTGAATGGACTACTAATGAAGCGGAGCATACAACAGGCCGGCATCGAAATTGACTGGGTCCATGCTGAAGCGCAGAGGATGAGCGTGTTTAATATTGCAGTGCCACCCCCGAATCTGAATCCTGACCAACATAGGTCGTATAGGGCTATGTAGAGATGCGGCGCCTAGATAGGTTACTGCACCTGCTTATCAATCAAAAGCACCGACCATACAAAGGGTACCATAGAGATAGAGTGAATTCCTCTTGAGCGTACAGTCGTCTGCCAACAATCCTCGTTTGAATGCGAATTGTTCCGGCTGATTTGACTCGGAGACAGAGGCCGATCAGGCCAAATGACAAGGCGCAACGTCGGGCTCAGCAGGCCACGGTGGCGGAAGCGAAAGCTCTGTATTGGGCACAGCTATATCGATACACGGTTAGCGCCAGGGGGAATGGAGTGCCATGAATTCACTAGCTCATAGTTACCAGTCGTTTTTTGCAACAGCGCGGATGAAACGAGAGCTGAGCAGAGGTGCAGGGAGATGCAGGCTATGTTACATGCGAGCGCCAGATGAAACAAAGAGTATTTACAACACCCACAGAAACATGCCTTAAAAAACCGGGAGTCAAGGCGGTAGCCGAGTCAATGCGGACACTGAGACTGGTATATGATTGTCGGAATTAGGTATAATCATTCCCCTATGAAATGTGAGAAAGTGTGATGTGACGCATATTTACTCGGCAACAACCCATCGACATATCATCCTCGCAAGCAGACATAATCAAAAGCACTTCTTCAGCGTCTTGCATAGAGTGTTTGAGCAGACTCAAGATGATAAAGAGACGATGATACAATTACTCGAAGAAACGAAGAGGAAGTCGAGGAAAGAGCCTGAAGGCGCTGCCAAGACACAACACTATACTATCTCCGAAGGTATCGGAGATAATATTCTCAGTCCCACTAATTTGATTATCCACAGCATAGAACGGACGCATTGACCAATCCTCGGATTAAACCCTACCATGGCCCAAGGCACCACCAAGAAAAGCAAATCAAAACCCTCCTCATCACGCCGGTATGTCTTTTTCTTCATATCTCTCGTTCCACCACCTTTCCCATGTCGCTGTGCATCTACCTAACATCGCTCAGACCTCCAGTACTCGGCCCAAAGAAAGGCCAGCGAACCATCGCTCCCAAGAAGAAGAACCTGGTGATGCAAAAGAAGATCACGAAGAAATACTCGGCTGGATTGACGGGCAAAACCGAGAGAGCGCTGGCAGAGAAGGCAGGACATCTGGAGATGCTGGGTGGTGGGAAGAAGAAAGGTGTTGGTGGAGATGAGAACGGGGAGGGAAAGAAGAAGGGTGCATGATAATAACGGGAGCAAGTGTTTCTCGGGGTGGGCCATGACCTACGATATGTAACGGGAGATGCGATCACACAGCGAAGGAGTCCTGAAGTAGAATGCTCAATGCGATACCCTGTGCTAGCGTACAGCTACGCCTGCAAATGATAAAGATATACTTGCTTTGATATGGGAATAGCCAGCCTTCCTGCGCATCCAACGCCAACACGATTGCTTCCGCAAGAATGGACGATGCTCTCACACGGCTCTCGCAGCTTCACCACCACCACTCTCCAGTGCCTCCTGCCTTGCCTTTCCTCTCCCGATTCCGCCTTGTCCTACTCCCATCCTCCTCGCCACATATCTCTGTGCAACAACTCCCACGCCGAGCGCTAGCAGCTCTTCCACCCATTCCGCAACCCACTCTCTGGGATCGACACCGCCGGTATTTACAATCTCCGCGATCTCGTCAGGTAGACCAGATTCGGCTGAATCGGAGGTTGCGGATGCGTCGAGCCATTCGATCCACTTTTGGGGAAGGGTCTGCGTGACCGTGTGGAAAGTGATGCCGTGAATAGGGTCGTGGAGGTATATAGCGAAGCAGATCAAATCATCCTCGTCTTCGGGGTCAACAACGCCCTCATCAGGCTTCTTCTCCGCCGCGGAGCCGCCAAAGAGATCCTTCTGCTCACTCTGGCTGATCGCTTGTATAGCGAGAAAGATATCGCTGCTCCGTACGGGATTGGTCTCACTCAGCACCTCCGTCGCCTGCTTCGCTGCCTCCTCCACCCCACCCCTTGCCGCGAAGTAGTCATTTGCATAGCTCTCAGCACTGACTTTGGAAAGCTTCGTGCCCTCGACTAGCCCTTTCACTGCTCCCAGATTCCTTGCCTCGGTGGCTTGGCGCCACCATGGTCCATCGCTCCAACCACTGCTGCCGCCCAGGGATCCTTTGTATCCAGCATCAGAGCCTCTCCGTTGCTTTGATTCTTGACCTCGTTGAATGACGAGTAGATCACCGCCTTCGACCTGAGCCATTACGCGAGAGAAGGTGCTGTAGATTAGGGGATCGAGTGAGGGGTAGCCGACTATATCGTGTGTAATATGGATCTGAAGACGCTCATGGGAGGAGATGGGTGGAGCGAGGGTATGGATGATGTTGGTGAAGGTGGGGAGAGCGCGTGAGCGTAGTTCGCCGCCTGCATATAGTAATTAGCCCTGGTGCAGCACTGGATCCGGGATAGGAGCAATATACCAAAGCCACGCAAGGCGCCAACGTTACCCTTGACTTGCTCGGCCCATCGCTGTGCTTCCTCATTTTGTCTTATTTCTTTGGCAATTGCTTCCGCCTGCTTTACCGCTGCGCTTGCCGTAGAGAACACACTGCCCCACCAGCCTCCACTTGAGCTCTGCGCTTGAACCGCTTCTGGAATGATCGATGACTTTGTTTCCGGCTCAATCTCCCCCTCACCACTGCTGGCAGGCGTAAAACTATTATGGAAAGACCTAGTGCTCTCTCCAGACTTCCTCGACCTTGCTTTCTCATCGCTAGATCGTGCGCCATCATTTGTAGTTGGCGTAGCTGCCCCTGTGCGCTTTGGTGATGATTTAGATGTCGGTGTAGTTGCTGTCCGAGGTGTTTGCGGTCTAGTGACCGACTTTGGTCTCTCCGGAAGACCAAGCTCTTCTAGCAGATCCGCATCTGATTTCTGTTCTCCTGAAGCTGATTTGGCGCCGTTACCAGCAGTTCCTTCGTCGCCAATGCCCTCAAATTGGGCTAGAAGCTCTTCGTCTGTGAGCCGCTCTTTCTTGGACATGTTAGCTAATATTGATTGAGGGATATATCAGGGTACGAATAGGGATCAAAGACTCGACGAAGCTTGCTGCCGCTATAAACGTAAGACTCAAAGTAACCGTCTAGATGTTGTTGTAGCCCCAGGCTTGGCATTGCTCTAGTCTCGTTACGTAAGCAGGGGTACTGACATTTGCGGACTTGAAACGAGAAGTGACAATAATACACAATTGACGACAAGAAATTCTCTATTGCTTTTATTCGCCAAGTAGAATTGTGCCTATTGTCTATTCGCAGCGCAATATCTCCCAGCCACTTCTTCCTAGAAAAGCTAAGTATCGCGCTCTTTTTCCCTTCCATTTCTACCAAAACCATCTACTTTCGCGCGTACAACTCTTATTTCGTCCAATTGCTGGCCAATTGCTTTCATACTTATCTGTGTTCTATGGCTGAGACTTCATTCTTGTCATCATAAAGCCTTGTTACCCGTCTATTGCTGCGCACAGCTGTATTAAGCACTCTGTTGCTGTCATTATGCAAAATTACTACCCATCTATTGCTGCGCACAGCTGGCCTGTTGCTACTATCACTGCTCAAGTTCATGATGGCATTCCCTCTCTGCCTTCGTCGCCAACGGTAGCAGACCTCATCGCCGCTCTTACCAATCCCGAGAACATGTCCGATGACGCTCTCTATGACGCTGCAGCCAAAGCCGGTAAGCCCATCTCGCGGCAATTACTTGCCATTTCATGCTCCATTTGGGGCAAAAAGCCCTGTTTCTGACGCCTAGTCCTGCACAGAAGCCGCCATGCAGCTCTGGCAAGACGAGTATTTCGCACTCAACAAGCAGATTGCGGTCAATCCCAGACTCTACAAGAGGAAGCACGAGCACCAATCGGAGGTTCCTACCCAAAACAATGAGCATGTTGATACACCAAAGAGCCCCAAATCGCCTAAAGAAGACGTTCGCGCGCGCTCGATTTCGCCCAACATCATCATGAATGAGCCCGAAAAGCCCAAAAGATCGACTAAGCGAGCTCGAAATGAACTCAATATCGACATGAAAGAGCGGGCTCTTGCCCCTGAAGGCGGTCAAAAGCGCGTGCGAAAGCCTCGCAAGGTGTTTCAGGGAGGGGATGAGCCCACGCTTTTGCTAGATACGGACTCCACCACCAACCCAAAAGTCAACAAAAAGCGCGCACGCGAGCCCATTAATGACGTCGTTTTGGTTGCTGACGAGCAGCCAATGGCGAAACGCTTGCGGTTGGCCACCCCTTCTGCGCCCCGAGCGCGCTCTACGCGAGCCCGATCAGTCAAGAAAGAGGAGGCTGCGGCGTCAGAGACGGTGGTAAAAGAGGGTAAAGACCCCAAGAAGAGCGCTGCAATGAAGGCTGCTTGGGCGAAGAGGCAGGCAGAGGGGACAAACGGCCGACACGGGGGAGCACCCAAGGAGAGCACTAAGCGCAAAGCGGCCAAGAATTAGATAGATTTTGGTGAATCTGTTTTCCGAAAAGGCTGAAGAGGTCGCCAACTTGAACACCATGTTCAGACTTGTCCAACAAAGCCTCGTACAAGAGATTGCCCATTCCTTCCATGACCTAAAATATTGGCGTATCGCTATCCAGCCGAATGCAGTCAGATTAGGTGTAGCGATTGAACGAGTCTCGCGGCTGATGTGACCGAGAGATCCCGAAAGTCCATGCAGCCGTCACAATATTATGTTCAGACGATCGCAATACTTAGCTAATCAAGCCAGGATACATGTAGGAGACTCTAGGCTGAGATGTCGAAGGCTTTATCGAATGAAAACGTAGGGTCCAGAATCACTGATATACTCGTAAGTCGCGTAGATCCTCGTGGTAACTATGGACAATGAATGGGCTTCATCTCTCCTCTCAGAAGGAGAACGAAGGAAAATGAGCCATTGCGAAGTACACTGACTAATGAAACTCCATCGTGACTGGCTGTTGATAGCGCAATTGGCCCGCCAGAATAGACGAGCTGGGCTCTCATTTGTTGAGAGCTCGATACCGCGGATACACGTTATCAAGAGGAGGCTTGCGCACCCAACATACATTGAGGCTGATATCGCGAGTGGTTCTTTTCTTCTGACTAACCATCGAAATGCAAGTCCTCATCTAGTTTAGCAGCGAACATGCACAGAATGTTCTTGACTCAATTCTGAAAGAGCTTGACAGCGGCGTCGGAGGCGTGGAAGATTTGGGTATGTGTTAAATCAGCCTGTACGAGTACAGTTGATCAGGTCTGCCGAAACCCAACTCAGCCTCAAGACCGGATCAACCTGATACTCCGAATAACTTGTGTCAAACCGAAATAGAGTCGAACCCCGTTTTACATTTCAGCTGGCTGACTAGGCAGACTGAACGAGCCCAATTTCCCCACAATGGCCTTGAGATGGGTCAGAAGATCATTATACTCTCTAGCAGAACCGTCTCACTTTTCCAGAATGCAAGGCTGAAGTAAAGTATGTAGGCACTCTTGAAGTGTGGTGAATCTACGTGGGTTAGGTTAGCCTTCTGCAGGGCTGAGGTTTTCTAGTGATTTTCTAGAAGGACGCTAGAAGCAGAGGTCCTGCTTGTTTAGGCAAGGCGCAGCGGCTCATCACGCTAAGCCCCATTCAAACGGCAAGGCGGAGAACAAGCCACTCACGTGCACTGCAGGCGCTGCCCACAAATCTGCACTTTCCACACCTTCCAACTGCTCATAACCTCGTAAGTCAAATATAGATATCTCCTTATAGCTTTCAATTTGTCTTTCTTCCGTATCCATCCCTATTGCGTTCCCTTGTACTGCAAACGAAAGCATCATATTTGACTCGAACCCCCCAAAGGCCAGGCAGTGGAGAAGCATGGCCTGTCTACTCCACCCGGAGATGATTCTCCTCCGCCATCGTATGCGGTCAATGACACCAACAACGTGCCCGATATCACTGCTGCCTTTTACAATCTCAACTTAACAGCCTCTCACGCTCCCAGCCCCCTTCGCCTGACAAATGCATTGCTCATCCCAAGCTTCTCGAGTCTTTCCATCAGCTGAGAGAACAAGTCGCTTTGACTGATGGGCTTTTCGGCATTAAAGATGGATTCGTTCCATCTGATCTTTCGGAAGCGAAGCGTGCAGAGCTCCTTACCAAGATGAGGGAGAATCGTTGGGCTGTCTATGTTGCAAAGGCCGCTAAACGGTTCGAGAAATGGTGGGAGACATGTGTTCAGCCAGAGGCTCAACCAATGAGACAGAAAGAGATACCTTTTTTTTCCAATATGGACCCTACTGGAGGTCCTATTTTGAGCTTTGGGTGACTTCCTGGAAGATTGCATTCGCTACGGCAAGCTCGACTTCTGGAGAACGGGCTTTCCGTGGGCAGAAATCAACGCCTGCATAGAAAATGAGACTTTCGAATTCATTGGGAGCCAAGAAGCGATCCAGAACTTCGAGACCATGACTGGCCAGAGCTGGGACAGCCTTAGCGAGGACAATATTATCGAGATCAGATGTCCCAAGTGTGCCAGTACCCATGCCGTCCCCTGGACTGATTTGGGGTAGAGAGTCTGCGTGGATTTAAAACTCAGCAACTCGGAGTAAGCTTATAGGTGAGACCGAGGCCGCTGGATACGCCGACAAAACCTTCGGTGTCGCTGTCGATTGTGGTATATTCTTCGACCATGAGTTGTTCAAGACTCAGAAGTTCCGCAGAGACTTAGTGGCACTACAATCCAAAGATGTTCCAATGCCTGGTACTATCCTGAACATCGACGGTAGCTGCTCCTAATCATGCATGACAAGTAATGTACTGATAACAAGTCCCAGGTATCCCCGAAAAGCCCGTCATTTTCCATCGACATCCGCCTTTGTTCCCCATGCGCCTCATACTTGGTCCCGACGACAGGCCTAGCGGACTTGAAGACAAATTCAAAGCATTTACTACTCTCACGTCCGGCAAAAGTATCACGATGAATACCATCAAAAGCGAGATCGAAACAACTTTGAAAGACAAATCGTACATCAAGCAAGTCAACCACACCTTCGGCAGCGTCATCGACCGCAAAGAGAAAGTCGCAGTCCGTCGCATGATGTCCTGGTACTGGGAGAACTCCTCCCCCTTCTCGCTCAATCTAGTCGGCGCTGTGGTTCGTCAGGGTTCCTTTATCGAAAAAATGCATGCAATCGACTGGATTCACTCACCAGCTTGTACCTCAACCATGACCCGCCTTCTCACAGAATACACCCGCTACATCGGCCTCATCGCGAGATACCCTACACAAGTCGCCGTGCCCACCCTCGACGTCGATCTGGCATGGCACACACACCAGCTTTCACCAGCATCTTATTACGCCTACACTATTTCCCAAACTGGCAAGTTCATCAACCACGATGACAAGATCGAAGAGACGAAGCTCTCTACTGCCTTTGAATGGACAAGCAAAACGTATCAGAAACATTTCAACGAACTCTATTCCGAATGCACATGTTGGTATTACGAATCGATCCACGAATCGCACACAGCCAATCTCAAACGTGCATTCGGTCGCAACGACGCTATCGAGTCTCAACTCGATGCCCTCAACAAGCTCCACAGCGCCAGCGATCCGCACTCCGCACCCCACATCTCTGCGCATAATGCCATAAAGGCTGAAATCAATGAGCCGGCTATGGCTCGCGAGTATGTCATGCAGCAAAAGCTTGAGCGCGACTACAAGAAGGCTGTCCGGCGCGCCAAAAAAAGGGGACGTGAACCACCCACTAGAGATGACTACATGTACGCCTACGCGTGGGGATATCCGATGTACATGCCGTACTACGCACCGTATATGGGTGATCCGTGTGTCACGCAAGGTATGTACGCAAGTAATCCGTCTTGTGCGAATATGCAGAGGGGCGCTGCGGGGAATTGCTGCCAGGGGGCTTGTGGCGGCGGTGTCGCTGCTGGGGCTTGTCGTGGCGGGCCTGGGGCATGTGCTGGAGGCGCTGCTGGTGGGTCTGCTGGTGGGTGTGGAGGATCGGGTGGTGGGGGATGTGGAGGTTGTGGTGGCTGCGGTGGTGGCGGCTAATTCTGGAGTTATGCGACTAAGTGGGCTTTGCACAATTGCGTCTTGTTGAGTTGTGTTTTGATGCTGGTGTATTAACTCTCTGTAAACCTATGCTTGGCTTTAGGCTTGGTGACAGAATAGGTCGCAGTTGCGAGTGTTACAGAGCCTGAACCTTTCAGCCCAAAGCTTGTAAAAAGCAAGCGAATCCTCTAACAAGGCTCCATTTGAGCTGCGGTTGTATAAATTTTGGCTCACAAATAGGCTTAAATGCCTTTATGCGGCTCAATACGAGGGTTTTTCTGTGCTTTGGTCGATTGAACTTGCGTCCAAGGGCGCCAGTTACTCTGACCCCAGGCCTGTATTACGATATACGACATAATGGTTATCTCTTTTACAGTCTTGCCATAGATTTCTAGATCTTTTACATCATCAATTATATACTTTGTCGCAGCGAGAGCTGACTCAGTCCATCAATACTCCATATTACTTACCAAGGATTTTTACGCAAGACTCATTTAGCTTTTGGTATTGAACAATCTAGTAGCCTAGTTCCGTCTCCTGTGTTGACGAATAGCCCACGCTGTGTCACTTGATTCCTTCATTGTAGGCCGACTCATGTTAGCAGGCTGCACCACGTAACACAATGAGAGAATTTGTCACCAACGTCACTTCCCCAGTTCTTACATCAACCGTCAAGAACAACCCATTTTCAACCTACACCACTCCCGTCAAAACAATAGATACTCTACCCGCGAAGCAATCAACACTCCACTCTTCGCAAGCATGAAGACCACATACATTCAACGCCTCGGGACCTTCGGAAAATGGCCTCATTCTATCCCCAGCGCCTCCGATATGGCAGCCGCGGGATTCACTTACACAGGTGATGGAAATGACGTGACATGTTCAGATTGCAAAGCCGAGTTGACCAACTGGGTCGTCGGCGACGTGCCTCTGAAAGAGCACGCCCGTATATCGCCAGACTGTCCATTCCTTCTCAGCCAACAAAAACCTCCTCCCGTCGCACGGGGTCAAACGAATCAATCTCAACAGCGCCAAAAATCACCGGAATCCTCGTTTCCAGAGGTGAAGATGACGTATGATCAACGCCTCGCGACTTTCACGTCATGGCCGCACTCCCATCCCAGTGCTTCAAATATGGCTGCCGCTGGCTTCTCCCAAGAGCCTTCTGGAAGATATCAAGACATGGTAAAGTGCTCAGACTGCCCAAGCAGACTGTTCAACTGGGTGGAAGAAGATGTACCGCTAGAGACGCACAAGGCAAACTGTCAATACGTCCTTGATCAACAACGGCAAGCCACTTCATTGACCTTGAAGTCCACGATTACACAAGCGGCTCGGGAAGTACCTCCGCAATTTCTTGCCCCTATACCTTTAGCTGTATCAACAGCTATAGAGGCAACACCTGCACAAGCAACAACTACATCTACCCCTTCTTCGGCAGCTCGCAATCGCTACCAATGGATCACAGAAACTTTGGCCTACCTCCTCCACCTCAACACAGATGCGCCACTCCTGACCACAACATTCCGAAAGAATCATCTTTACTTGTGGCAAGTCTACCATGATATCAGTCTCGAAAATCGGGAAGTCCTAGACCGTACGCTGGTACGTGTAATACTGGCCCCTCCGTATTCAGTTCGGCGAGCTTTAATCTATCATTCATTATGTTGAGGCTGACGGGTTCGTGTTAGGGTGACATTTATAATGCTCATGGCGCGTTGGACGTCTCTATTGAGTGTTACGATAGGGAAGGTCGTTTGTGGATTAATTTCCATGATGCGACGACGTGGACCAGGAAAGCCGTGATTTTGACCAACGTACGGCCAAAGTTCCAGGCTGCAAAAGCGGTTGTCACCCGTACCAATGCTCCTACTGCCGCAGTTGAAGCTGTCGAGACGCGGAAGCCCCAGGGGTTGAACAAGCTTTACGAGATGGAGAAGCAAGCTGATGCCTCTAGTGTTGCTCCGGCCACAATTGAAAATTCCGAGGCGCAGATGCCCCAACGGCTACCGAGGCCTCGTGAGATCGCAGACGATTTGGTTGGTGATGATTGGATTGAGATCGAGGAGGAGGGAGATGGCAAAGCCGAAGACAGTGATGATCGCGATGAGTGGGTACGGATCTGAATAGTGAGGAGCGTGTCCATGCTCTGGCTATCGATTAACGATTCTTTTCTTCTAACGATTCTTCTTTCCGAACCATTACAAGTATGGTAATGGCAGTGGCAACGAGGAGGTACGACGATAGGTCGTAGACATGATGACGCATGTGTAGTCCATTTGATGCTTGAACGAGCAGGGCACCTCGTTATTGAAGTTTCCAAAAGCACATCTTGCTCCACGAGACTGGTGTAATGATGTGAGTATGCGAACAAGAAAATAGATAGATCATTCGACATTACTATGAGAAACATACACAGAATGAAAGCACGAGATTGAAAACGCAGTTTGTTCAAATACCAACGACGGCTATTTCAGGGTATTCTACTCCATATCCTTCGCCGTCTCAATGCATATGCTAACGCTGTCGTAAATAACATGATCCATGATGAACCCCATTCAAATACAAGATTACATAATTATACACCTCCCACCTTTCTCATCCCGATCTACATCCTTCGCACCATCAACGCTAGTTCTAGACTTCTTCACTCTTTTCACTTTTTTAAACAAAGATTTCTTCTGAAAAGGCTCGGTCGCAGCTCTATCCAACCTCAGTGCTGGTCCGAAACTTTGACTCCTTCCATGCCCACTGCTACCTGGTCGTCTTTCGGCCGTATGTGGTCGAGTTGCGCTCCTCGTCCTGCTTCGGCTGATGAAGCTGGAAACGCTCTCGATTGTATCGAGCCGTCTGGGCGCGGGCCTGAGTAGTGCAGGACTCGAGCGCGCGAACGAATTTCGCTGTGAGAGGGAACGAGATGGCGAGTGTAGTGGTGCGGAGGTAGGGCTACCAGCTGCACCTAATGCGCCACGTGGTGGAGCTGGGATGGGATAGCCTTCGGCGTTGTGAGAATTTGGTGAATTGATGCGAGTGGGCGCTTGTCGAGAGCGATTTTGAAAATTTGCGAGCTGTTGGGCGCTGGGCATGTTGGACGCCATGGAGTTGATGTGTTGTTGATGCTGTTGGTAGGCTGAGGGTTCCGGGGCTCTGCTCGTTGGTAGAGGTGGCGGTTGAGGGTTGTAGCGTCGGTTGAGTGATTCGACGCTTAAATTCGAAGGGGCAGGTGGAAGTGGATACTCGAGGCGTTGTTGGAGGTTTGCGCCAGTCAAGGTCAGAGGCGAGTTTGGCCGCTCGTTACGAGCATTACGCGTAGGGCTTGGTGGCAGTGAGATGGACTGTGTCACAGCTCGTCGCGCAGGGTTAGGAGGCTGCGATGCTGATGTTGTGGGTGTTGTCAAGTGAGACGTGTTGGGTCTTCGCAGGGATGGAGCCATGCGGCCAATGATGGCTGACATCGGCCTTCGGCTGGGGGAAGCTGAAGAAGGCTGTCGGCTTGAGATCGAACGTTCGCTGGGCTCATCACCGAAGGAAGATATGGTACTGACTGGACTAATAGCACCTGTTGGCTGTGTTATCGAATCTGACACCGAGCGCTGGGTCTGATGTCCTGGAGGCGCCGCCTCTGAGCTATGCTGTCGAATGGGTCTGCCAGGTCGTTCGGGAAGCGAACTAATCCTACGTGAAGATGGACTCGGCTGTTGGTTCTCGTACATGGTACTTGCGCGGCGAGGCCCAGTGCGACGAGTCATCACAGCCGTTACATTCGGTTCGGTGCTTCGAGGTATTAGAGTCATTCGAAGCTCTTCTGGCAGTGGACGTTCCGCTTTAGGAGCATATGGTGGAGGCGGAGGAACCCAATGGTCAGCATCACTCTCGTGAGGCAATTCTGTTCGATCACCAGGACGTCTAAAGCGCGGTGCTGCCTCGTCAACGATACGTGGACGTTGCGGATTGCGTTCGCGATTTGCAGCAACAGCCGTAGCTGATCGGTATAGCGATGTGCGAGATCGAGGCTGCGTTTGAGAGTATGGTCCGTCGAATGCTTCAGCAGCCTCTTCTAAGCTGAGGCCTTCCTCTGGCAAGGGCACAGCAGCAGTGTCTCTCTGAGCTATTGAGCCCTCATCAACGGATTGCATTGGAGCACGTGCTGCCGCAGAATTGGCGTTTGCAATCGCGTTCGCTGTAGGAGCTACACCTGGCATTGGTGGTATAGATGGCATGGGCGGAGCAGAAGCCAGCGCATCAACTACGGTTGTCATTTGGCTGGGATCTCTTTTGACCGTTCGTCGCCGAGCGATCGCGACTTCGGTCTCCATATCCACGTTTTCTTCCTGAAGCAGTTCTGGGGTGTCATTTCCAACTTCGAATGTTATGTCTTCAATCTCACCGTTGCCTACGGTCCGATCAAAGTCAAGAATGACTAGTCGACCCCCATCAACAGACGCAAATTCGTCCTGCTCGAGCTCAGAATCTACGGGTAGACCGCCTGGCGCAGCAATGATTAAGCGCTCTGTGAGCGTCTGCGGTCCTCGTCGCCCATCGTCATGACTGACCCAGCAGACAGCGGAAGCTCCGGATGTTTCGGCCACTCGTCTGCCTTTCGCAAAGACGTTGCGATACTTGTCCACGAGAACTTGCCATTTTGGCAACTTGGTCAATTGAGCATTCTCGCCTCGAGTAACCGACCTGGCGGGACTTCTTGGAGCGCTGGACGGTGTACTTGGGCCGGCAGAGGAGCCACTTTGGGAGTTCGGATCGTCCGACTGTGACACTGGGGCAGTCTCGAGACCCTCTGGGACACCATAAAGCCATACTTCCTTGCTGAGGAAGCCTGCAGCGACAAGCTCTCCACTACCGCTTGAAGCAGGAAGCGTACAAGGTATGAGCTTCATCCCAATGTTGCTTGGCCCTTCGCGACTGGGTGGCGTGGGACCGGTAAAGTACGTGGTTCCGTTCCTCAGATCGTCCGTACGTACTGCTCGAAAACTCTCAAACACCTTGTCATAGGTGAACGTCCAATTTGCGTCCCCATCAGAGCGATTTGGTAGTAGCGTTGCATTGCTGCAATCTCGGCTGCTGTTGGGGAAAAGAATCTGGGTAGTCCACAGGTGACTGATCTGATCCGACGCTGGGAGGTCCTGATGGTCATCTGTGTAGTAGGGAGCCGACAAGATGACCGTATTTGGGTTCTTGCTATTCTTTGTTGTGCCCAGTAGCATCGTCCCATCACTTGAAAACTTCAAGCTGTCTACACGATCACACTTGATAGCCCTATGATCCAACGCGCCAACATCTTTTGCCAAGGAGTGCACTTCAATACCTCCATCGAAAGCAGCAGCGATGACCTCGCCCTTCGGCGCCAAGGCAATCGCGTGAGGGGGGTTGTCCACAGAGACTGACCTCAAATGCTTGACATTCAGATTCGTAAGGTTGTAGACATTGACCTGATGGTCACTTGAAAGCACCGCAAGCATCGACCCATCGTCCAGTATAGTGGCCGACACCGGCCGTCTCAGCACCTTCAACTCCCTCTGCACCCCAACTTTTGGACTAACCGTATCGACCACATAGATCCTACTTGAGCTTAAGGCAAGTACCCAGTGCCCATTAGGACTGAAGGCAAAATCGAAAGCCTCCCCTCCCGGAAACGCTGCGCTCGAAGTCGTACTCGTAGACACCAAGCTAATGTTCGTTCTCCGAGGCTGTAGGTATGCTTCGAATAGATTCCTCTTTACCTCTCGTGCAAATTGCCGCTTTAGCAAGGGGAGACTGTCGTCAGTGAAGGGTCCAAAGACGACATTGTGAGAGCGAGAGAACGACGGACAACGCGAGAGGTGGTGTGCGTAGAGATGAGGAGTCTGCGAGCAAGAGCGCCAGGCTTGGGAAACAAGTACGAGGGAGGCGAAGGTTTCGGGGTCAGTGAGGTAGAGAATACTGGCATCATTACAACCGCGTCAGCAACACATCTCCAGCTATTAGATGCCGCATCCCTGGGAATGCTTACGTCTCCCGAATCTCCGGCGGCAACATCTCAATCAAACGTGCTACCTTGCCCTTTGTCCCAGATTTCTCCTTCCCTATACCCTTGCTCCTCATGTATTCCTCTTCCTCCTCATCAGAAGCTTCATCTCCTTCACTTGTGTCCTGATGATCTTCCTCCTCCGACAGATCTTCATTGGGCAATGCCATATTCTCCGGCGCATGGGTAGTTTCTCCGTAATCCATAATGACACGAGGGTATGGGATATATATGGGATTCGGGAGTCCCGCAGGATTATCCTGCCATTGCTTATAGGTAGGTGTGATCCATGTGAGGAATGCCGAAGTGGTGTGCAATGCGACACGCGGTTTCAGAAAAGGGGCTGTGGTGTTGGATTCATCCTGAATTGGAACCGAGGTGTGTGATGGACCATGGGCACCGAGCAAGGATGGGGATCAGGGGGGTGCGGAGGCGGCGGCTGCAGACGAGCCCCCCAGCCCCGGATGTAGTAGGTATATGCTCCGCATATGAGGCTCTTACCCCGGCTGAACTTGCTGATTTTATCCGTTAACCCTAGCTTAACTTTAGCTCTCGGGGCCTTAGGCCATGGAGCCTACCTAATATAGAAAGTATATACTTAGTATATACTTAGTATTTACTAACGAAGCGCCTATAACGTAGTTATTTCAGGGCTTTTAAGCTCGTAATAGACGTATAAGAACTAGATATAGTAAAATTCAGTTAAATTTCGACTTTAATATAAAAATCTTATCCTTATAGGCCCCGAAACAGCCTATGTTATAGGCGCTTGGTCGGTATATACTAAGCATATACTACTTTCCCCGGGGTAATAGCCCTGGAGCAAAAATTCTGACCCGAGATCAGCGCCGTACATATACCGAGCATATTCTTCACCCCAGCTCTACCCCAATATTAGCGCATATACTGAGGATATACTGACCCGGCCGGAGTAACTTTAGACCCCGGCCGAGCTACAAGCCCCCCGCAGCCAAAGGCTTGCATTAAGGTCGCGTGGGTTGCTGCAAATGGATTGTAGATTTAGCGTATTCAATTCTTGGCAATGTCGATCCATGCCACACGCAACTGATGTAAATATCAAATAAGTAATCATCACCCTTAGCTAAATATTTTGTATGTATAAAAGGTAGATATGATTACTACGATAATAACGGCCTGTAAAATATTAGAATTAGTCCAAGGGTGACTGAGTTATAATCGATAGAAGAAATCCTATAGAAAACGATTCTTGCAAGTAATACTACGATAGATATCGTAAATTTCTAAATTAACGAAAACGGCCCGTATTAAAGAGTATATATAGAATTTATAGACTTTTATATCGCGATTCTAACTATACTATAATAAACTAAATAAGTATATTATTCGTTGAGATAAATGGGTTTGAACCTTTGGATCTTTGTGTGTGGCATGGATCGACATTGCCAAGAATTCGCATCGATTTTGAATACGCTATTTATCTACACACGTGGTGCATTATCGGGTCAACAATCAGCCTTCAAGGAAATTTCAGTTCGTGAACAAACACGCTTCTGGAAGCCATACACACAGCAATTGTAGATTGTACATAGAAGGTATGTTCACGTACTTTACATAAAAAGACCTTGCCCAACCCGCGCTATGAGTGGAACAATCGTGCCGTCCAGGCGCTGTAGATATCTCAGCATGAGACGCAACGGTAGCCCGTCGTACTTATTTCTTCTCCCCTCCGCTCCCTCCAGGGAAAGGGAGGAACCCAGTAATACTACCCTTCATGCTCTTCATACTCTCATCCATCGCCTTCTTCTCCTCGTCCGCCATTTCCTTCAGCCACTTTTCCCCGTTCTGCTGAATCTCCCTCTCAAGCATCTCGTACTGCTTCTGGCCCCTCTCCCGGATTAAATCTTGATAGGACTTCCCCTGGTCTAATCCTTCAGCTAAGCTCTGTTCGAAACCCATCTGTCCATCTGCGCCAGCTGGCTGTGGTTTCGCTCCCAGAAGGCTGCCCAGGAGCCCTACAGACCGCTTCGGCCGCTTTGCCCGTGTCTCTTCTATACCCTTCTTGAACTTTGCTTCTGCGATTGCAGTACGACGGGCAAACTCAGTGGGGATGTCTGTGCCTTGATAGTCTTGTAGTATAGCCCTCGTGTCGCGTTCGCCTTTATTGTCGGGACCAACCATGGCGCCTATGAATTCTAGAAAAGGGATGTAGGAGACTAGGTTTCTGTCTTTGGGGTCTCCTTTCCACTTTGGAATAATTATAGCATTTTGGGGCTGTAATTTAGCGTGTGAGGCGACCGTGTCCATCATGATTATTTTTGAGGGATCTCGGTTAAGAAATGAAAGATCCTGAGAAGTTGTCAGCACATTGCTTGAAACAAGGCACGGAGACTATCATACCTTTATATACTCGCCATCCTTGTACCGTGTGGCCTCCCGAAAGAGCGGCCACATAACGATCTTATAAGGATCTAGCTTGCTGATAATTGGCCCGCCCAGCATAGATGGAACACTCGTGAAGATGACAAGCTCATAGTACTGGCTCAGGTACCGTAGGAAATAATCGACCCCAGGTCTCTTTGCCATGCGCCAGCCATGCTCCCGCGACCATTCACTGTGCACCAACATATCTTCTAAACTTAGCACCAAAGTGTAAGGTCGCTCCCACGTGGGGTCCGTATCCGGCAGAAGCGTGGGAAAGGCTGGCTCATTGTAGTAATCCAGCTGGTTGTTGTAACGAGCGACAATCCGCCTCCAAAAGAGTGTGAAACTCCACCCCGAAGGCGCATGCGGATGTGCCAGCTCCTCCTCTTCACTTTCCCAGTTCCTGCCTAAGAAGACTGCCGTAGTAGCAAGAGTTGTAAACGCACTGATGTAGAACCATCTCGCCCATCTGTTCCGCCGCCGCTCAAAAGAAGAGACATATGCTTCCTTTGGTAGATCTCCTCCACCCTGACCCCCAGCCGCTGATGGAGCTTCTGTGATGTTCAAGCTTGATGGATCTGCTTTTATGGACGAGGCTGAGGCCAATTCAGCGTCAAGTGTTGAGGGTATGCCCTGGGTAAGGTCTGGCAATGGTTGTTTAAGTCGCTGCCCTTGGACTTGCTGTTGGGCCTCGGCAGGATCTATCGCGGATGGAGAGTTTGATTGGGGTTCGGTGTTGCCGTCAGATGGCGCGGAGGTTTGGAACTCATCCTGAAGATTGGAGCATTCTGGATGAGGATTCGATTCGCCAGAGTTAGTCACTGGCTGGTCGCTCGAAATCGCCGCAGGATTTCCAGCTCTCTGGGCGTTGGGACCATGTTGGTTGCTTGGTATCGTGGTGTTGTGTACTCTGTAATCATATGGTCTTTTGGCCTTGTTGTTTTTCGCGTAAGATCGAGATTGGAAAGATGGGAGCGTAGTCCGTATGGGCGTCGGTGTGCTGTGAAGTCGCAGAGAGCGGACAGCCACTCTACCCAGCATGGCGAGGACTTCAATGAAAGCACCTTGTCAGCGTCACTTCCAGAATTTAGTGAATGTAGAATCTGTAAAATTGGTGTTTAAGTTGTCTCCATCAAAAAATGCCAGGGCCCGAAGATTTTCCATCCAGCATCAACCACAACTCGCGCCCCACCAAATCTGGGTTTCTTCAAAGTTTTACCACCCGACTCCAGGAATTTGACTCTATGCTCTCTACATCTCTACGATCGTGGGGTTGAAGTAGTCGGGGAGACAGATGGCTCGTCAGTCGTGCTATCAAGAACGGCAGTGAGGCCTCCGATGACTTGCAAGTTCCGTTGGCACGATACATATTTGACTACACGTCAAGCTCCAAAATTGTCACAGCTGACGGGATGGAAGTCTCACTATCCTCAGTATTTGAAGCACTGCCTGAAGTAGAAGCCAATTGCCAACGGCAGACCTTCCGCTTCTTCGACCTCCCCTTCGAGCTCCGCTCCAAGATCCTCTCCTATCTCCTCATCTTAGACCGTGTGGTTGATCTCGACCCCGACAACTATCGAGCTGCTCATCACCGTCTCCATATCTTTCTCGTGTCTCAGCGCCTCTACACCGAGGCCTCTCAAATCTTCTACAGCAGCCACACTTTTCGTATCTTTCCCACCCACGGCCGCTTCTTCACTCACAAGACCAAGCCCCTGTTGTCACGCCTACACAAGTCATATCGCGCGGACTTGACTTCTTTAGAATTAAGGCTCGGACCCGGATGGAGCAACCCTCCAAAATCATGGCGTGTCACCGACGCGCTCGGGCTGGAGGAAATGATGGCCGTGAGGAAGCTGAAGGTATTCGTGGAATGTGATCCTAGTCATGATATCTTCAGAGGCTTTAGAATTGGCAAGGACTTCTTCACAGACTTCGCAGCAGAGCTTCTGGAGAGTATTATCAAGAGATTGCCGGCTCTGGGACGAGTCGAGTATGATGGATGGCCGAGCGTCATGAAAGAAGGACCTTTGGTGAGAAGACTAGTAGCCGTGGCCAGGCAATTGGGTAAGAAAACTGTGAGACTGGGTACATTAAGAGAACAAGAGGATGAGATGTGCATAACGGAGAGCATGAGCGAGCATAGCATTATTGTTATATCAGCCAAAAACGCGTAGCTCTCCACCTAAAAGGTGGATTTTATCACGAAATGTTACTGGATTGCGCTATGCTATGTACAATGATCCAGGCGCCGTCGCTAGAGTACATGTCCATGGTCTATGCTGCAGTCATGCTGCTGATATGAGCTGGTAAAGGCATCTTCTCAAAGTTCTTCATCAATATCCATGTCCCCTTTTTGGTGGCCATTTGACCCGTTTGCGCCGTTTGTCTTCGCGACTGAAGCCTCTTTGTCTATCATCTGCCTTGAGACGGAGACGATGTTATCTTCGATTAGCTCTTGACCGACACTCTCGAGATCTGGACAACAAGGTTAGCACGCTCGTATATGATAGGGAGAAGTTGCAGTTAGCGTACGCTTCTTCGGATCCACTTTGCCCACATATCGTGTCTTCAGCTGATCTTTCGTGAGCTCAGTCTCCTCTTTCACCCGCTTTTCGTAACCCTCGGCAAGTCCAACGAGTCTTTTGAGCTTCTCTTGGTTCCTTCCACCCTCCTCTCGGAAATCGTCCATCTGTAATGCTTCGGTCCACACATGCTTGTGCAGGTTCATCAACATATTCTCCTCCAGACCAGTCTTTCGGTAGTTGATGCCAATGCTGTAGTAATGCCTATTGAGACCGTGAATGAGAGCTTGTATTGATGGTTTGTTGAGATGACCGAGGTTAGATGTAGTTTGGCGAGGCTCGTGACCCATCATGAGGGTCTGAGGGTTGATTAATCGAAAAGCGTCAATAACGACTTTGCCCTTGACGGACTGTATGGGGTCGACGACAACGGCGACAGCGCGAGGTGTGAGTTGTTCGAAGGACTGTTGGGTATTAATGTCGACGGATGAGAGCCAGCAGCCGAAACCCGGGTGTGAATGGTACCATCCCACAACGGTCTCTGGTCTATATCCTATCAGCTTTGAAAATCTTCGCCTTAAATGGGTGTAGTACGAACCGGCCTGTTTGCCGCAGCATATCCATCATCTTCGTCTGGAAAACAGGATCCACCGCCTCAACGCTGACACCTGTACCGCTCTGAGGCATGGCGAACACGTCCACCACTCGCACTGTGTAGTCATCCACGAATTCTCCAAGCATCAGGCCCATGACTTCCATAGGTACACCAGCTCGTCCGTGTCGCAGCATCTTCAAGAGAGCTAATGAGGAAATGTAGACAGTCTCTGAGTTATCCACGAGGTTCGAGTCCTAGATTGGATATTCACATTCAGCATACATGCACCCCGATAGATCTTGAAGCGCTTGCACTCTAGATCTCGTAGCGAGATAGCGATCACTTACTGCACCTGGAGGCGCTGAGCTTCCTCCCATGCCTCCTTGGCGAAAGAGACTATTCAGGCGATCCATCTACAAGCTCTCGAGCTACTGTATTCCAGCTTCGTGGTGATAAGTTCGAACTTCGGGAAAGTAACAGGAATTAAGCTGAAGCTTTGGTTGTGGATGTTGCGCGGTCAAAGTCCGCCTACCGCTACTCAAGCTTCGTCTTGGCGTATCTCAGCTAGACCACTTCTGGCACTTCGGGCCGTCGGTAAGTCCGATGGCCGGAAGCCTGATGCCGGGATAGATTGTTGTTCACCTTTTCCCTAGTCTCTTTCTACAACTATTCAAAGTCGTAGGACTACAGTGCCTACCAGTCTGGGGGTATAACTCCTGTGATAGCTAGAAATGACGTCGTTTGCCCTTGTCGACCTGCAGAATGCTGCACCAACAGCCAGTGAGAAGAAAACCGTTGCGTACTTCTATGATTCCGATGTGGGCAATTACGCCTACGTTGCAGGCCATCCCATGAAGCCCCACCGTATACGAATGGCTCACAGCCTGATCATGAACTATGGCTTATACAAGAAGATGGAGATCTACGTGAGTTTGCTAGCTTCCCTTTCTTGATCGCAGCTTGTGGGGGTTTGGCAAGGTTCAGCAACCATTGCTTGGGGCTTGGAGCACATGTCATGATTTCAAGTCTTCCTACTTACTCAAAGACTGACATATCATAGCGCGCCAAACCTGCTACCAACATCGAAATGACACAATTCCATACTGACGAATATGTTGAGTTCCTCAAGAAAGTAACGCCTGACAATATGGAGTCGTATCAGAAAGAGCAAGGCCGCTTCAATGTTGGTGATGACTGTCCAGTATTTGACGGCCTTTTTGAATTCTGCGGTATCAGTGCAGGAGGCAGTATGGAGGGCGCGGCAAGACTCAACAGGCAAAAGTGCGATGTCGCAGTGAATTGGGCTGGAGGTCTGCATCATGCCAAAAAAAGCGAGGCTAGCGGTTTCTGCTATATCAACGGTACGCTCGTCGAAGCGACTTCCGGCGAGGAGTATCACTAATGGCCTTTCGTCACAGATATTGTATTGGGCATTCTTGAGCTCCTGCGCTACAATCAGCGAGTCCTCTATATCGACATCGACGTTCACCATGGAGATGGAGTGGAAGAAGCGTTCTATACCACTGACCGCGTAATGACCGTTTCTTTTCACAAATACGGCGAGTACTTCCCTGGTACTGGTGAGTTGCGCGACATAGGCGTTGGTACGGGCAAAAACTATGCGGTCAACTTCCCCTTGCGAGATGGAATCGATGACAAATCATATAAGGGCATCTTCGAACCAGTCATCAAGAGTGTCATGGACTATTATCGACCCGAAGCTATTGTACTACAATGTGGAGGCGACAGCTTGTCAGGCGATCGCTTGGGTTGCTTCAATCTTAGCATGCAAGGCCACGCAAATTGTGTCAACTTCGTCAAAAGCTTCAATTTGCCAGTTCTAGTTCTCGGTGGAGGTGGGTATACCATGAGGAATGTTTCTCGGACATGGGCCTACGAAACTGGCTTGCTGGTTGGGCAGAAGATGGGACCCGATCTACCATTCAATGACTACTACGAGGTATGCAGCCAACTATCCTGCCCTCATTGTTTACTCACGTTTCTGGTAGTATTACGCACCAGATTATCAACTTGACGTCAAACCGTCGAACATGGATAATGCCAATTCTCTAGAATACCTTCAAAAGATCAAAGTGCAAGTCATCGAAAACCTCAAGAGAACCACTTTCGCACCATCTGTGCAAATGACAGATGTGCCTAGAGATCCAGAAGGCATGAATGATGAGGCTGATGCAGAGCTTGACGATGCGGACGAAGACGAGAACCCAGACTCAAGATACACGAAACGAAGATGGGACAAATACATTGAAAAGGACGGCGAGCTCAGTGACAGCGAAGATGAAGACGAAAACGAGGCCAATGGTGTGCGACGACAACCCAATGCACCAAAACGGCGACGCAACATGATGGACTTTCAGAACACCCACGCTGTTCCAGACGACAACATGGCAAGCGGAGCGGTATCGGCACGAAGCGGACGGAGCCGTAATGGCAGCGTCAATGGAGTCGAGTCACACACGGCTTCGGATGAAGGGCGCGAGGGCTCAGCTTTGAGCGATGAGAGTGAGAAGGAGACTTTCGATGGCGTCCGCGAGGACTCACTGTCTTCTGGCAACCGTGAAGAGGACGATGATATGGACATGGGCGATGATGCTGGTGTTCCAATGACATTGCATCTTGCAGCTGACGGTCACCAAGAAGCAACACCCCCTGATTCGCCTCCAGAATTGGCCGCCAACCCTACCGTTCCGGCACACGTAGTCGAAGATACAGGCAATGATGCAATGGATGAGGGCGATACTCTTGACGATCCAGAGTTTGCCAAGGAAGCAGGCTCCAACGAACGCGAGAAAGAGGATATTACAGCCGAAAACAGCACCGAAGTGGTTGAGCGAGCGGAGCAATAATGGCACATCCATGGGCAACGTCCAATTTTTTTCCCCGGCGCATCACCCGCAGCAGCATGGCAGGCTTGGCGAATGGAGCTGCGTCATATGATACCAAATGGATTTTGGGCGTCTTGATGTGGGGAGGGAACCCACAATGTAATTGTGATTTATGGCATTTAGATATGACTAGATGTAAGAGATATCCTTTCGATCTTGCGTCTACTAAGTCAAACCACACAATGATCGTCACCTTTGGCTGCATGGTGCTTGATGTACATCCATATGCCGTGCAGCCTGGTCGAAATGGTTGAGCTTTCGGTGCCTTTTGGGCTTAGTCCTGAAATGTGGCGCAGCTGACAACGCACAACTTGGTCACCACCTGGGCACTTCCTCTTCAGCCTCAAGTTCTGAATCCCATTGCCATCAGATTTCCCCAAATCCTAGACCTTTTCAAAGTGAAAGCAATGTCCGGTCTTTGAAGTCGTCGCAGCAGTAGCTGGCATAGTGTCCGCCTCTTAGGCCTCCGTGAGTCTGTACAAGACATGGCGCGATAAAAAGGAGCAAAGAAAGAACACAGCCTCAAAACCGAACTTTGGAGTTGTCCCTTTCGTCTGGTGCATCCACAGTCTAAACAGAATACGATCGGGACTTTGCGAGCTTGGGTCAGCGCTTCGCTGTAGGTGACAGCATGATTTTCAACTTGCCCAATTAAAATCATGGTTAAAAATTTGGTAGAGACGGGGAGAGCAGAATTGCCACGCTATGTCATACGACTCCAAAACACCGTCATCGCTCTTCGCTCCTAGGACGACACCATGACTACTATGGTGATGCCTGGGCTATCGCCTATGCTTGAAGCTTCGAATAAGACTCGGATGGGGACAGTTGATGCTCTTGCTTCGCAGTATCAACGGATGGTGCAAGCGGTACCTCTTGTTAGCATGAGATGGCCATCCGAACCCGACGGATCCATCGAATCACCAGCAGCCTCAGTCCCTAGACTAGCGCTATTTCCGAACATGGCAGACGGCCCCATCGAATTATCAGCAGCCTCAGTCCCTAGACCAGCTCTGCTTCCGAACGTGGCAACTCCAATGAAACCATGCACTGGTACTGTTAATATCGCCAAAAATGGCCTGTTCTACACTGTGTACAAATGCTCTGACTGCGATTATAAAGTCTCAGACATGCTGAGACGACTAGCGGCAAGCATTGGGGGTTTGTGCTTTCCTCTGTACGTCTCCCACCCTTTCACATTACTTTTCACATTTGTCAATTAGTCGTGTTCCTTATCTACGCAACAAGCGACCCAACATACAGCTTTAAGCGCAGGGCGTCGGCTATGCCCAGACCAAGTCTCTTAGGAGCCCGAATCATTGCTCTTTGCACGTCACTCGTTCTCGTCTCAGCAGTTTACTGGTCGATCGTCATAGTATCTCTCGACACATACATGCTTCCACCATCATGCCACCGTCAAAAGGTGGCGGTACCTATTGAGGCGACCGAACGACTACCAAGCTGACGAGGTCTCATAACGCTCAAGCCCCTTACAAAACAAAGTCTCACTATCACTTCGATAATGTGGTTGGGAACACCTTTGGGAAGGTTGCTGTTTGGGGTGAGAGACATTTGGCATGGCCAGTCTTGTAACCTCGTCCGCATTGGAATAAGGTCTCCCACTAGTTCTAATCTACCACGTGGAGTGATGAGACGGCCCTAAAACATCCCGGTCAGTGCGGCTCGGAGGACGTGGAGGTCTTATGCTCAGACAAGTACTGTGGCTGTGTAATCATGATCTCTGTGAATGGAACTTCCAGACTCGGCCCATGAAGCGATGCTTGAGTAGCTACGCGGTCGAATGGCACGATAACCTCTAAATCTGTTGACAATTTGGTTGGCGATCTCCGAAGAGGCTGTGAGGATAGAATTATCTAAGGTACCTGTATGCTTGTGGGCCGGTCCACGGGAAACATCCCGGGGATAGATCCCGATAGTTGTCACCCGATCTTCAAAGACATGGGATGACTTTCAAAGCCTATCGAATCACGATAGAGTACTCCAAACATGCTGACCTTCCTGGGACTCACCAGAAATCTCCGAGTCGTGCGACAAAAATCAAGGGAAATTAGCACTCGAAACCCACCGAATAGAAAGAAAGGCTTCTGAAGCGGAAAACGCGAGAACGTTCCAGAGGATCTCCTCTTCAGACCAGCCCGGGGAACAATCCGAGACATCGGGGAATAAAGTTCAAGACGCACCCTATCACACCGCATCATCGCGAATTAGGAAAATTCTCCGTGTGGCTCTATAAAAGTAAGTTTGAGTGCGGAAGTGCGCGGCTGTAGGTGAATCCCTGAATCCGACTGCGAAACCGTTATTGGCGACGCCAATCACGCCGAGTAATGCGAGGCACCGAGGCGTGATAAGTGATAACATCCCGCGCGAATCCTTGTAAGCTTACCGGTCAGCTTATGTAGTTATAAGATGATTGTGACTCTCCATCGTGATTCTGCAATCAAATCTCCTATCAGAAAATCCTTTCACTAAAGAACACACTCATTATACACGTCCACTTCCAAGAACAAACAATCCCCTTTTTCAATTTTGAAAACACAATTTTAACCCACTTTATCAAATGGCTTCTGCAATCTACCACCCCAATGCTTCGCAGTACGAGGAGGGATTACTAAACGATGGAAAGCCAAAGAGGTAAGCACTCTTTTCTGCAAGCCCCTCGTCGTTACCAAGTTGACTGACAATCCACTCCAGATCAGACCGCCTCAAGCACACCGCCCGCGGCCTCGAAGCCATCGGCTTCAACGCAAGCGCATCGATGTACCATGTCGACAGACAGGACAGCGTCGATGAGCACTGCCAGAAGGAGCCACAAGAGAAGAAGCCAAAGAAGTCTTTCCTCAAGAAGCTCGTCGGTGGTGGCAAGGATAAGCCAGAGAAGCTTTGATGTGTGATGATGGATATTATGTGTGGTGACGCGATTTGAATACGAAACATAGATGGCTGGTTATGGCGCTTGGTGGATGGCGTCAAAGGTTTTTGCATGGACAGGAGCTGGGAACAAGATGCTGAAACCTATATGGTGGACAAGCGCGAATCCAGCGGCCACTATGCATCATCGTTTCGGAGGATATTTGTACTATACAACGAATGACGATAACGATTCTTTTTCAGCTTGCTCTAAATCATACACGCTTAGCAAAGGCCTGATCATAGTGCGCGGAGCTTATCGGTTTGAATATCTCCTTGACCCCAATAAAGGCCTTTGTGTATGCACTACAAGGGTAGCAGATTTAGTCGAAATTAAGCAAAGTAGACGACTCTTTTGGACAGAGGTAATCTTATTCAGAAAGTTCAGCGTTTCTGCTCCCCATAGGTTTCATGAGCTCTCCGCTAGGAGTAGGTGTCAGGACCGTACTTCTTAGAAAATTGTTAATGTGCGTCGAGAGAGCATAGTACGGCTTCCATCCCCACTGTCCGCCTTGAGGAGGGCGTCGCCAAGCTCGAAATCGATCTGAAATGCCCCAATACGTTCGTACGTTTCAGCTCCCCTGCCTTTGGCTTTCAATACCAGTCCCACGTAGTATCCTTTAGTGAACGAACTGTCTAGTATGTCGTGACTCAACAGTGGGAGACACATAACATCATCGCAGGTCTCTTCGAGGCCCACATCGATCATTACCTGCGATGACTTGTGGTTCCAAAACTCTCCTTGTTCGACTGCTTGATTTCCAAGTTCAAGATATCTCCCTACACCGTCGCTCTCATGTTTCAAGCTCGCTAATTTCAGCATACCGCGTCCTAGGATATCTCTAGAGAGAATAGAGCCAAATTCCTTCTGGGTTTTGTACAAGAGAATGGTATCTAAGACCTCCAACATATGTCTGAATTTGTCAACTTTACCATCATCATCGGTATAGAAGTCGAGATTGCTGTCGATGGAAAGCCAAGACCATGACGGTGCGCGGTATATGGGGGCCCTTTTGGGTGTCACTTGGTCCATTTCGTTGCTGTAACCATCTGCTGTCCAGCACAGCTGCGGTACCATAGAACCTTTCCACAAACCCGCGCAATACTTATCTCCTGTACAATATTTAACATCCGCTGCTATGCCTGACAAGGCGACACATTTATCAGTCTCCTGTGTCAAGCGGCCATGAGCATACGTAGTGGCAATGCGAGACCGGACTTTGCTGGTGAAATCAGAGGGACGAGACGCTAGGATTCTCCTAAAACTAGCACCGATGCGAGAATAGCTAGGTATGACTGACCTGTCCCATGTATCAGATTAAGACTCATATTCCCACTCCTAACAACAATCCCCCTCAGCGAATCATTGGAAGTCGTAGGTAAAGTACGATTCAGGCGAAGCGGGTCCCATATGGACTCTGACCTGAAACTTGACCTTTGCGCTCTTTGCCGCCTCAAAGTCTTGACTTTGTCTCAATATCTTAGCTGCAATCAGCTTACACAGAGCGCAGCCCAAGACATGCAATTCTTTAAGGGACCTAATCCAAGGGCTAGCCCTATCGGACCCCGTCAGCTCCCTGATTTTCTCAACATTCGAGTCGCCGTACGGCATTTGATCCAAAAACTCGCCAAGGTCATGGCTGTCGTCTTGGCCATCGAGATCAGAGCGTTTAAGGAATTTGGCCACGTCGTCGATACCTGGAGCGCCTTCGTTCACTTCACTCGCATCAGGTTTCTTGAAGGAGTTGTCTATACCTCTACCACTCCCTGATTTTGTTTCGTTGCTATGTGTGTCGGAGAGCTCATCGTCGCCGCTCAAGCCTGAGCCATTATGAGGCATGACTGGTGAGAAAGCAATGGCCAAGTACTTTAGGCCGGCTCTGTATCTATGTGCTTTAAAATTGGTTCAAGTCCCAGCAGCGATAGATAATGATGTTATCAACACCATCTAGAAGACGCTGACAAGGCAGCAAGAAGCAAAGAGAGGTATGTTGTAGGATTGGTGTTTCCGTCCTGTCCGTAGCGATTTTCTTGGCCTTGCTTGCCTCCCCCTCGTCTGTGGCGCTGAGGCAGATCTCGATGAGCCTCAGTTAGCGTCGGAGTTAATTCGGTATAAACTCATTTACATACCTCGAAGTTGTTTGTCATACTACTACTCGTACATTTCTCATCATCACGACCAACTCGATCGCTCAATCATTACTGCCAATATGGCATTCTCTGTGAAGGAAAGTCAGGAACAGCTCATCCAGCGGTTGACCGCCGGTTTTGGTGCCCTGTTGGAGCAGGTGCAAGAGCTGGCACGGAAGAATATAGAGCTGGAAGAGCGGCTTACACGTGTGCGTCAAGAGGTATGCGGCTGTCACTAATGCCTACTCTTTCTTATTGCTATGACGATAAAGCATAGCTCTAGATCTGGAGCCATCTATCAGGCCGTGATCGACAACATACCTATTTACTGAGCCCTGCTCCCAGTTCTTCTTTTATGCTGCCTGTTACCAATGCTTGCCACAGCTGACACACGATCGCATTCTAGGCTATACACCTGTCCCGATCAGATAGCCCACTGTCTAGACCTCACTCTCCGGACCAGCGATATACGAGGGAAGCGGGGAACCTCGGGCAGCAAAGTGACGGGTCGCCTTCGGCGTCCGGTGAGGCACAAGAGACAGATTCGATGTGTTCCGAGGACAGGACAAAAGCTATCACCATTGCAGATGGAGTCGAAGCATGGAAGGAAATCACCGATGGCAAGGGACCCGTTTGGCGGAAATGGAACCAGGACAAGTTAGACGCGCAACAAAGCCGTGAAATCGTGGAGACTAAGGACCCCCAACAAAAGAGTCTTCCCGCGGGCCATCCGGCTGTGGACCCTCATGGTACAGACAACATATGCTGCCCGTTTGCTGGAATGTCACAACTAGGCAGGTCGCAAAACACCAAGGTCGAAGAGTCAAGTACGCAACGTCCTGGCTCCCTGCCTACACCACCACCTACTCAAGGCCATTTCATCGATACGGCCGTGCCCGGAGGCTCGCGTACGGGCAACATGTCACCTCCACCTTCAGGTTCCGGTTCAGTATCTAAATGCCCGATACGTATGCTCGACGAGCGTTCGCCAGAAGAAATCGCCGAGTACTTTGAGATTCACAAACACGAGATTCCGAGAAGCCATGAAATATGCGTCAAGCGATATCAAAGCAATGCTCAGAGTATTCGGCAATTAGATGCGAAGTATGGCACCCTTGTCAACATGATACAGGGACTTGGCATGAAACATCAGCCTTTGCTGCCAGCCCAGGAGGATGAGGATGACTTTACCAAGATAGACAGCAAGTCCATAAAGAAGGTCAGGAAATGGGCAGAGCATGTTCAGAAGATTCCCGAGTTTGTGGAGGCCGATGTCAACCCTCTGGACCGTGATGATCTTGGCCGAGCTTCACAGTCGTCCGAAGTGGACCCTTCTGATGAAGATGCCAGAGATGGACAATTCGATAGATCGCTCAAAGAGATCAGAGTTGGTGAATCTCCCAGTCGACCTTGGGGCATCTCTGTACCGCTTGCGGCGGTGTCAACCAGTCAGCCACATGATAGGGAAGATGTACCACTTCGTGAGAATGGTCCTGCGTCTGGTCAGACTGGTGCGAAGCTGATTGGGAGTCATGGCACTGAGGCACAGATGGAAGAGAAGCCAAAGATGATCTTCACGGGTCCAGTTTTCATTGGCTATAGTCCAGAGCAAGCAGCTGCTCTAATTAAGAAGTGTGGTTGGGATCCACAAGGTCCGCAGGGGCCGAAGCTTTGACTGTTACCAATCGTGTAAACGATACCCAGGCCATGCTTCACTTTGGTGTTGCGTTCGTATCATTTAGTAAGGCACACACTCGTAAAGCAAGCAGGAGCACACGAGCAGCGTGTTGACGGTTAATTCATCACTTCATGTCAACCAAGAAGTCGTTATTAACTCGCTGCCTCTGATCTATTCTTAGCTTAGAGACTTACTCAACGTCAGCAGTCCAGGCCATTGTGTTTGTATGCTTTGCAGTAGCCTCACTCGACGCTAATCTAACGTCTCGTAATCTCCAACCACAAAATGGGTTCCTTCTAGACAAATAGCGGATGCAAAAAATAAAACAGTAAGGAGTCAGTTTCCTACAGCTCAATTCCACACACAATCTCCATGTCCGAAACCCAAGACAACGATCTCAAAAACCCGATCCAGAAACACCAAAAGTATCCCGCACCAGTACTGCTTCGAACAGCAAAAGCCCTTCAAGCAGTGTACAGATCGAACCAGTCCTCCAAAGAGCCGATTCGCAAATCCGAGGTGGGCCAATCTCACTCCACGATACCGCCCAATGACCAGACGAGCAAATCCGATCCTAAGCGCAGGCAATCAAGGACACAGACTCACGACGCTTCTCGCAGGGCTGCCCTTGACGCTCCCTGCGGATCGAAAAAGCCCTGAGGGAGAAGAAGTACAATGACGACATGAAAGCAACCATTGGCAAAGGCAACGGCAGCGGTAGTGTCTTTTCGGCTTCTAGGTCTGCAGGCGATAGGAAGAGTGATGCGCTATCGGATACCACAGGACTATCAGATACGTCGAAGTCGGTGGTGAATCGCGGAAAATATCGGAGCCTGTAGCTGGGAAGCGTGAGGTTGGAGAGCGCAATTGAAATGACTGGGATACAGATTGGTGGAAAGAGGAACTTGAGCGATGGGACATGGGATTATTTCTGGTGTAGAGATGCTGTGGACATAGAAAGGTTGGGTGTGCAATTGAATGGAAATTTCTCGAAACTGCTCTTGTAATGTGCTCTCTCTTTCCAAACCCGGTTTTGGATGAGAGAAAAGGACGTTGAATGCTCCAACGAGTTGCTGATAAGGTGCGAAAGACTATCGGTGGTAGCGATGACCTTTTGAAATAAGCCATATTAGCCTCTGCAGTGCATAGAGTCAAATCCAAAGCGTGGGTATCTGGACTGTTTCAATGCCAATTCATGGACGTCGCAAACGTACTATGCTCCGTCCTCAGATGATTCTGCCGCAAAGTAGCTTACTGAAGGCAAAAGTGGCCGACGTGAAGGGTAAGTTCCCCTCAAAACGCCATTAGCAGGCCGAGTGAAGGTCTTCTCAACAGAAGCTCGGAACACCAAGATACTTACTTAGGTTGTGAACGCAGATTCAATGTCAAACACTAGCTTCTCCACGTAGTAATTCTTTCTAGAAATGATGAGCCGCGTACATTGCTTTCGGACATTCGTTGTCGCCTGGCAACATTTTCTGCTCAGCTGGTGTGGCAATCGTAGCTATGCATGAGCTACTGGCATGACACACTCTTCACAATCATCATTTCGCTTTCCCAGTATCAGCTATGCGCAACATCAGCTGTGCCATGTCCCCTGTCCATCGCCTGACTCCATGCAGTACAATCAACATATGACCGAAGTAGCAATCGACACCCCAAGATATAAAAACCCTATACACACATCAAATTCATCCAACATAAAACCCTCACGCCCAAAGATAAAGACCCAAAATCACCCAAAGAAACATTGACAACCATATCAATACATCCTTCCAGCAAGAAAACTCTCAACTGTCAACGACAGATCATCTTAATACCACTACGGAACCCCAACCATGTCCTCCAACGACAAAACCAGCCAGATGAGCAAGTCCGACGCCAGCCGCATTCAATCAACCCAGGTAAGCCATACCCTCGTAAATATCCTCGCTCCGCCTGTCATCTGCGACCCTTCGGGCCCGTAACTCTCTCTAAATAGGAGATACACTGATTGTCGGTTTCCAGGCTACAGGAGGCAAAGACACCGGCGCCGGTACCTTCGCCGCTCGCGCCCAGTCTGCTGGTGACAAGAATGTGAACACTGCCGCTGGTGGCACTGCTGGCGGACAAGGTGGTGGGGCGAAGGGTGGGGTTTATGGTGGGAAGTAGGAGAATTGTCCGCTAAGAAGGGAGTCTGGGATGAACGTTGCTTCTTTTCGAAAAGGATAGTGTGAGAGTTTGGCATAATGCAATCGACCAGTGGAAGTGGAAGGAGTGAGGTCTTTGATGTTTGTGGGATTGTGGAGTAGCACGTTGGCATGCTGCGGATGCTGCAACATCGTAATTGAGGTATTCTCACGATCTGCGGTGTTTGTCTATTTCAAAACGCGTGCTCTGGTTGCTTTCATTCGTCCTGAACTTCGGACGATAAACATGGTGATGAGATCGTAAGCACATTGAGACGAAGCTGGTTGTACCTTGTATGTGATTAGGGATCCCTCAAAACCAGTCTTTGCTCTACACCAGAATTTCTTATGTTATGCTGATTAAGCTGATAACAATGGTAAGCAGTACTCTGAGCGCGTTGCATCTTGGCAAAGAACTGGGTTTGTGGCATAAATCGCCTGGGTATAGACATTACAGACTGCAAAACTAATGACTCGGACCAAATCATTACATCGCAAACGATACCGTTGGACCCTTCTCGAAAGCGTTTTCTAAAAGCCCAGCCACCCCCTCTTCTTTCACGCATGCCCTTCACGATGCCATCTCGTAGACTCCGGTAGGATAATTGGGCGGTGCCGCTGATTGAACGTAAGATCTTTGAGACGCTGATCTTTGCACCCCGGCATTCACTGGCTGCCACAGCCCATCGGGTCCGAGCGTCATAGCTGAAGCGTGATCGCCTGCTCCTGGAGGCGGCGCGTAAATGACAGGCCTACCGCCCGGCGTGTAGTTGTATCCTCCTGGATTGTATGCATTCGGTGGCATCTGTTGAGGCAATGGTTTGGGGACTAAGTGGGCTCGGGTAGAGTGAGGTCCTGCCGAGTGAGGCCGTGTAGAGTAAGGCCGCGGAGTTATGATTGATGGCCGGGGGCTTGGTGCGTATTTTGGATAGCCTGATGGCGCAGAGCTTTGTTCAGAGGGCATGGGGCTAGGGAAAAGTGGAGGAGAGGCGATTGGGTAGGCTTGCTGCAACGGCTGAGCCGGGTCTGGAGAAAAGGCGTGTTGTATCTGCTGGGCTGGCACTCCGGGCGCTGGGGGCATTTCTGGGGATAGGACAGGATAATAGGTATAAGGACCCGGGATGGCAGCATCCCCACTAGGTGTATGTGAAGCTAGCTCTGTAGGTGTACGAGGCGGCGGTGGCGGTGGCGGTGGCCTTGGTGTCTGTGCTGGTGGGCTAGCTGTGTTGCCATTAGGCAGCTCTGTCGGCGAATTCTGATTCTGGACAGCAGGTGGAACGACAGGGGCAGTAGCAGCCGTCATATACTCCTGAGCTTGCTGCTCTCTCGCCTCAGCACTGGTGAGCAAGCGTAAGACTTCGCCCTTTCTTTGGTCTTCTTTGAATACATCATTGGCGAAGCCAATCCTGTGTGCTGTGACATTGAATCCCCAACCGCCAGACGCGCCGCCTGACACAGTGGCACCATGCGTGAGGAGGACTTCAACTACCTTGGGGTGGGCGTTGAATGCGGCGTAGCGGAGGGGTTGCCAGTTGCGCTCGTCTTTCTGAAGCACGGAAGCACCTCGCATCAGCAGCTCTTGAACGACGGGGAGATGGCCGCTTTTAGCTGCCAAACATGAAGGCGAGTCTTCAAGGGAAGGTCCGCTAGAGTGTTTCAGGCGCAATGCAGCTCCACGACTTAAGAGAGCTCGCACGATCTCTACATGACCCATGCTACTTGCCAGGCACAACGGCCGATCGCCATCAGCGTTGGGTGCTTCAATGTTGGCACCCCTTTGTAGCAAGAGTTTAACAAGAGGAAGTGATCCATGGAAACAAGCCGTATGTAAAGGCCGCCTTCCAGAATCGTCTTCCGCCTCTATGTTCGCGTTGTAGCCTAGAAGAAGCCGTGTTATTTCAGGATTAGCGTCGACACAAGCATAGTGTAGCGGCCTGAGCATTGACCGGCACTGGGCTTCGATCTGCGCTCTCTTGCGCAATAGCAGCTCGGCAGCCGCAAATCTCTCTGCCACGATGGCAAGATGTAACGGGGTTCGTCCATCTTTGATTCACGCACTGATTGTGACTTTTTTCTGTATCAGAATGTCTAGTGAAGAGCGGTCATGTCACCTTCGCCCTTATGTTTGAACGAAGCCTTCTTCTTCGATAGTAGTTCGACGATGTGGGCTTGTCCCGACGAAGACGCGCATAGTAATGGAGTCATCAAGGCCTTACCCGGAGCTTCGATACTCGCCTTCTTGTTGAATAGACAAATGAGCACCCTGTCGTGACTACCGTCGCATGCGTAGTGGGCTGCACCCATGAAATCGCCATCGTTAGCCTCCACGTGAGCTCCATGGCTCACCAAAAGCTCGGTCCTTGCTTCATCTCCTCGCCTCGCAGCAACTAGGAGATGTTGTTCAAATCACAATTAGATGGTTCCGAAGAGCGGCGAGCGTGATCAGCTCTTTCAATAGGATTATGTGCGCGCAGGTGTTGGCCTCGGGTAGACGACTTCACTCATTGATCATCCGGAGTATCATGCACATCCTTCTTGCCATCGAGCACAGCCTATGTAATTTTCGTTGATAGGCGTTGCTGGCGTTGCAGACTGAGCAGAGCAGCTTGGAAAGCGGCGAAGCGCTATTGAAACGGACTCATAGGCCTAGCAGCGATGATAAGACTATCTTCTCTATTAAGATTTGGCTTGTGTGCAATCGGTCTCGGACTCTGCTTGGATTTAAGAGTGTCCATATCCTCAGAAAGAAGCTGCCCAGTAAGTAAGATATGTTCGATGTATTGGCTGACATCAGGATGCTGAAACGGTCTATATTGTTCACCGTTTATCTCCAGAAGTTCAGCTGCCTCGCCCTATATCAAGAGACGAACTTGCGGGAGAAGTTTGTGGTCTCGGATATAATTGGGCCCAGTCTCGACAAGATCGGAGCATTGCACGCAAGTATTGAAAAGAGCTGCCACGCCAGCAGCTCCTTTTGCGAGGCCAGTAGCTTCAGCCATAACGTCCGCTCAACGATCGATTCCCTGAAATCAGCGGGACGTTCTCATGAATATGCGAAGATATGCAAAGATGTTGCGCGGATTGCCTCATGGGTATGGGACTAAGGCTGCAGGCAACTTATGAGCCGAAGATCCATGGTGGCTGTCCTGGCGGATTGCATCTGCAAGTCTAGAACTATTGGGCTTACAGCGAAAGCAGCGTGTGGCTTGGTAAATGACAAACGGCATTTCTCCATTGCTAGTCGGAGAATGCTAAAGGACATGGCATTTAAGGAGAGGGCGACAGTGATGGATGTGCACGTAACAATCAAAGGGAAGACAATGTTCTGTTACTATTACTACAGCTTTTACTCAAAGCTCAGCGAGCAGCGGTCACTGACTGATAGTGGAAGAAGTTGTTCGTATATTATCGAGCCATGCGAAAGATTGTTGGTCGAGTCCTGACAAAGTATGACGACATGAGACACCGCTCACGCGTACCCACAATTCAGAGCAAAGCTTGTTTGATTGAATGTTAGAAGTGTTGTCGATTTTGCATTTGTTTGATGAAAGCCGCTTCCCAGGCCAGCGATGCTGGCTGCATCTACCACGTGGGGGCACCTGCTGCTTATGAAATAATATACGAGTAACGTCCAACCATTCGGCCGGTGTGTCGGTGCCTCGGTCTTAATTCTTAATGTGCCTTTAACGGCACCAACGGAGTTCTGGGTTACGGAGGTTACTCAGTTGGAAGAGAGTCAAGCTTTAGGGCTAGACGGGCGGTAGTGCTAATTCCCGTGATTATGCTGCGGCCGAGTGTGCCTAGACTGCCCGAGTGTGCCTAGACTGCCCGGCTCCCATAGCGTCTGAACCTATCAGATATCTGAAATCGAGCACGTTTTCTCACATGCAATTGTGACAAGGACATTTGTGTCCTCCTTTGCTCTGCTTCCTCATGCTTTAGAGCCGTCGCAGTTCGCCTTTCTCGCTTGGAGACCGAACCTTCCCCTACTTGAGAAGACTCAGGTTGGCCCGTTTGGCGCCTTCGGTCGCTCCAGCTCCACACCGATCGACTTGGCGGCGATGTAGCTCCGGACGCTGCACACGTTTAGCCATGATACGTCGGTAGTCATCACCACTCTAGCCTTAACATCCAGTCAGACCGTCAATCCCACGCTGTGAAAAGTGAATCTAGAATTTTGGAACCAAGCCACAATCTATGGGTGGCACTTCCCTGACAGATAAAGGCATGCGCCTGCTGCCGTCAGAATTTTCCTTCTTAATTCTTCTCTAAACTGCGCATTCATCACCTCTCGACACGTTGTCCTTCATATTTCAATAATCAGCAACCATGAGGTGGGAAGAAGAAGCTTACACCCGAAAGGATCACAATGGAAACCTCGTCTCCCTCGTACGTTGCACCACGGCAATCAGACATCTGTTGCCATTTCTGACCCTCTACACAGGAGGAGTATCACCGTGAACAAGAAGCAAACTTGACTGGCATGTCGCGTGTGATGACCAGAGGTGATCTCAAGCTCTATGCAATCTGCGGTGTGGGATTTTTCCTCGATTCCTACGATCTGTTCATCATCAACTTGGTAACGCCAATATGGACCTACGAGTAAGTGACGAGACAGCCTTCTGCCAGACATGCGAGACTTGAGCGTCTGCTTTCGTATGAGGACTCTCAGAGCTGACTACATGTCAACTTTACAGATACTGGGGAGGCCTGCAAGGCAAGAAGTCTCCAAATTACCCACTCCTCCTCCGTGGCGCCGTCAACGCAGCAGCAAACATCGGTAACATCATCGGGCAACTCTCTTTCGGCTTCCTTGGTGATGCATTCGGCAGGAAATTCGTCTATGGCAAAGAATTGATCATCATGATTGTTGGTGTCATTCTCGTTATCAGCTTGCCCAACCACCTTGCGGGGCCTACTAGGAACAAGTTCTGGTATCTATTCGGGATGCGTCTCCTGATGGGCATTGGTATTGGGGGCGATTACCCCATGTCAGCTGCTATCGTTGCTGAGAGGTCCTCACTACGAAACCGCGGCCGCATGCTTGGGTGGATCTTCTCCAACCAAGGATGGGTGTGTCCTGCCAAATAAACTTCTGCGCACAGACTAAGGCTGATATTCTCACTGTAGGGAACTCTCGCTGGCTCAATCGTCACACTCATCATCCTCGGCTGCTTCAGCAAAGCCCTAAAAGCTGGCCACTACGGTCAGCTCGACGCAGTCTGGCGTCTCCAGATCGGTCTCGCCATCGTCCCAGCTCTGATCACTCTGTACTTCCGCCTGACAATGCCCGAGAGTAGGAAATACCTTCAATCGACTGAAATCAGCACACTGAAGAACAACGCCTCCATCGACTCATCATCCATGGACGGCAGCGTCAACAAGGATCCACACATGCACAGCAAGGAAGTCGGTAGCAGCCCGGATAGACACGCAGCGATCGTCGACGCCAATGTCGCGCTACCCTCCACGGAAACCAAACTCAAGACTTTCATGATCTACTTCTCAGAATGGCGCCACCTCAAGACGCTCCTCGGTACATCATTGACCTGGTTCCTCGTCGATGTGGCCTTCTACGGTGTCAACCTCAATCAGTCCGTTTTGCTCACTGCAATTGGCTTTTCGAAGGGGAAGACGGAGTACGACACCCTCCTCAAAAACGGATACGGAAATTTGATCATTGCGGCGGCTGGTTACGTACCTGGCTACTTCTTGACCATTTATTTCATCGAAATCCTTGGCCGTCGCTGGATCCAGATTCAAGGCTTCTTGGTCACCGCGCTCATGTTTGCCATTATCGCTGGTGACTATCCGCATTTGGGTACCGCTGGGAAATTCGTGTGCTTCACGATTGCACAGGTAATCACCCTCTTTATAGTTCAATGGAATAAGACGGACTAACTGTACAACAGCTCTTCTTCAACTTCGGCCCCAACGCAACCACCTTCATCGTCCCCGGCGAAATCTTCCCATCCCGTGTCCGCGGGTTCGCCCACGGCGTCTCAGCCGCCACAGGCAAAGTCGGCGCCATCCTCTCCGGTGTGCTCTTCAACTACCTCAGCTCATCGGCCATCGGTGTCGCGAACACGCTCTGGATCTTTTTCGCTTGTGAATTGTTAGGGGCTATCGTGACCTTCTTCTTGGTGCCGGAGACCAGGGGGATTGATGCAGATGTGTTGGATTATGAGGAGTGTCAGCAGAAGGTTTCAGGTATGAAACGTGTTGGGAACGGGGCGAAGTGGTGGATGGGTGCTACTCAGGGTAATCATGTGCAGTGAAGATTGTTTCCACTACTCGAGGAGAGTGGGCTAGTCGAGATTTATGTAGATAACTGAAATACCTTTGTAGCAAAATCGATGCACTATTGTACTACCCTGAACGAGAAATTGACTGGTTCATGCATGCAGCAGAAAAGCTTTGTTGGGGTGCGGACATTAGAATTTCACATGTAGAATTTCATATTTGATACCTAATGGAGCAATGACAACCTTAATCACGCTCTACCATTGATTACTCCTCATAGCGAGATTCGACGCTACGCAAGGGAATCGCTCTCCGTCAAAGCCAGTGTAGATTGCCAGTCGATGTATAGATCAATGATAATAAAGCGGCTGCTAAAGCGATATACATGTCTGGAATGGCTTGCCTCACAGAGCATTGGCTGTAATCGCAATTGCTTTGGCTAATTAGAGACGGCATTGGCAAGAGTGGAATGAAATTTGATGAAGGGATGGGGAAAAGGCGATGCGAGTTTGGTATATGAAGATATTCCACTGCACGATATGATGTAGAGTGGATATGGAAAGCTATCGTTCTGTCTTCTTCAACAAGTGCCAAAGCTCGAGCGACTTGGGCTAGCAAATGAATCCAATTTTGAATAAGTATATATAATTTATTGGGAGCCAAGAATTGATACAAGGTGACGTGGCCGAGGTCCGTTGACTCCAAATTGTTTTCTTTGTGATTCACGCTTATCAACTTCGCAGTGGTTATGGCGCTAGTTTCAGGTATTGCACACAAATCTACTAGTTCGAAAGAGCGAGGGTTCGAATCCCTCCGTCATCATTAATGATTGATCTTTTTGCCCTTTCCAAATCGTCCCAAGTACGAGAGTCAAAGATTTTGAAAGAGAGGACTTGAGTCTCTGTGTGGTGGCAGAAGTTCGGTAGCGCTAGCGCGCTAATCCAATGCGACGAACCTTCTTTTGGGGGCTCAATTGCATCATGCATTTCGTTTCAACTTCTTCTGCAGATCGAAGATCATTGTATAGAATGCTTGAATTTCTGTATAGTATGAGGTCGTTGCCGAGGTACCTCTAGCCCAATTGAGCTGCTGGCAGCTGCTGTTTCTTTTCCCGCGTCTTCGAGCGCAGTCCACCATGATTATACGGCCACTTAGCCATGGCAGCGCCCATGCACGCGTAATGTTCCTCTGCTGTTTTTCTTTGCTTTTTGGGGCATCGAGCGCAACAATGCCTCGCGTCACGGAATCCGGACTGCTCGACGGCAGGCAGACCTCACCGGAGCGCTCACCCAATCCCCTGGAGCGACTTCATGTCCAGGCCGGCTCATCGCAGCAATATTATCTGGCAGATGAAGAGCAAAGTACATATCAGGAAACCTCGATTGACGATGTTGACTACGCGGACGCCTACACTGCCCTCCTCAACGCACTCGAAGTCATGCAGTCTCACTTCTTCAAGGTCTCTTACGGCACCTGGCCTCAAGCCATCGATTGGACAGCAGCAGTCATGGGTACCCATGTCTCCGCAACCCTTGCAGCAATGACCGAATACCTCGCTTTGGAACCTCTGCCCTCTACAGAAGCGGCACGCGACCATGAGAACCTCATAAATCGCTACTTCAGCCAGATTACCTCCTTCTACTTTGGGGAAAACGCGTTCAGCCTTCGTACCCAAGCGTATGATGACATGTTATGGGTAGTGCTCGACTGGCTAGAGGCAATCAAATTCATTGATTTACATTCGACTCTACATTACGCCTCCTCGGATCACAGCAACGCCTCTGCATGGTACGCTCGACAGTTCATCCCACAATACGCTCACCGTGCGCGACTCTTCTACGACCTTGCATCCCGTGGGTGGGACGATAAGCTATGTGGCGGCGGCATGACCTGGAATCCTTACCTGGCACCATACAAGAACGCGATTACGAACGAGCTCTATATTTCGGCCAGTGTGGGGATGTATCTACATTTCCCAGGCGACAGCAACTCGTCGCCTTTCTTGACGAATGCGGAGTTGCCGCCTGCGAGAGCGCACGACGTTCGACACCTGGACAATGCCGTGAAGGCGTACAAGTGGTTGAAAGAGAGTGGGATGCGAAACGAGCAAGGTCTGTACGTTGACGGGTTCCACATCAAAGGCTGGCGCGGTGGAAAGGATGGGAGCAATGGGACAGAGAAATGCGATCTGCGTGACAGCAAGGTCTACACGTACAATCAAGGAGTACTCCTCTCCGGCCTGCGGGGGCTGTGGATCGCTACTAGCTTCCGGCCATATCTGCAAGACGGTCATGAGCTCCTGCAAAGCGTGATAGCTGCTACGGGCTGGGAAGATATAGATACAGACCGCAAATGGCGTTGGGCTGGCCTGGGGAGAAATGGAGTTCTGGAAGAGCAGTGTGACTGGAGCGGCACATGCAGCCAAGATGCACAGACTTTCAAGGGGATCTTCTTTCACCACCTGACACTATTCTGTTCTCCGTTGCCAAAAGGACATGATGATCGTGCGTTGCACCAAAAGAGCTGCGATGGGTATGCGGATTGGATACGGCACAACGCATTTGCGGCGTACGTTACGAGGAATGAGCAGGGAGAGTTTGGACAGTGGTGGGGTAGACCATCATATCGACCGCACGATTCGACTGAGGAAGAAAAATATATGCAACGACCTGAAAACGAAGGGACGGACTACAGGAACGATGGCGTACCATGGAACGATATCTGGCGATTGCCAGAGGACGATGTTATGTACAGACCAGATTATAACGCAGGATATGACAAGATACGTAGGAGTTGGCGCCGTCTCTCGACTGCAGAAAAACCGCGGCGCCAAGATATCAATGACAGGGGAAGGGGCAGGACTGTCGAGACTCAGAGTGGAGGTCTTGCCGTGCTCAGGGCGCTGTGGAAGTTGGTGGAGTCGAGGCAGGAGGGGTGAATGATGCATGACTCGCAATGTATCCATATATTGGCCTTGGAGGCTATCTACGTCATGATATGTATGAAATCTATCCAGATACATGAAATCTTGATGATCAAGGTCTTGGCCGCATGCTGACTACACGTGAAATGTGATTTGGGGATCCTTCGCTTGGAACAACGAGGTTGAGGCCTGCCTGTGCCGTAGCCTGCCTCAATTGCAATCGTTTCTGATATCGGCAAAAACCTAGCATGACTTCACTACTTGGGGTGCACAGCTGTATCAATTCATTGGATTCGTACTTGGATCATCCAAACGCTTCCTAGGTACTCTCTCACAAAAGAGTCAAAAACAAGTATCATTGACTGAGAACGGCCATAATCCCCACATTGCAAGCGTGCTACTTGCCAGTTCTGTATTCACAATGCTCGACAAACCCATCAATCTTGGCTATTTCGAAACCAAACCAACCCTACGAAGAGATGATCAAGAGCGTCGAATAGCCATCTACGGAATCCAGAAAGTGTAGTAGAGCTGAGACTGGTACAAAATTGTGAAAATCGGCCTGACGTTGCGTTTTGTCTTTAGGTAGTTCGCGCGAGTATTCAGCCTGTCTGTTTGCGGGCCTTTGGTATTGAGGGTATGATTATGCTTGAGGACGTAAAAGAGGTAAAGGTTAAAATGGTGATGTAGAAGTGCTGGTATTGGATCAAAGAGAATTGATCTATGAGCTACTTAGGCACTTTTTGTGGAAGTGCCATTGGCGAGAGATATTGAGGCACCCGAGTCAGAAGAAGTCGGCGATGTGAGAGGAATTGAGACTTGTCTCTCTATTGAGGTTTTAGTAATGTTCTAGTGAGGCGACCGAGCGGCTAGCGGCACTGAGCGTTAGGAAGCAGGACCCGCAGTGGGTGTTTGAGAGGCTGTTCTGGTGCCCTGCGGCAGTGTGCAGAGCTGCTTGAACATGATTCTGAGATTCCGAAACGTTGGAGTGGACTTAAGGTATACTACCTTGGCTGCGAGGATAGATTGTATTAGATTTGGGCCTGATCTGATAGCTGAGTTGGATAGATGAGTTGTCGAATGGCATGAGAACGAGTGAAGTAATAGGTATTGGTCTTCGAATGGGGAAACAAGAAGGCACTTCCACAAGGGATCATCGAGCGGATCTCCTGGATACGAGGGTAAAGCAGAGCTCTCTGGTGAATGCCTAAGCTGAAGATGGATCCAGCAATGATGAAGCCGGCGAGCAGAGAGTTGGCCTAGTGATATGTAAAGAGGACGTTGAGCAAGACAACATCGAAGGCGCAACAGATCGATTGAAAATGAGTCGAACGGTTGACTAAGTCACCAATATTAGTCAAGTGAATCCGAATGATAGCATTAGACCCTCTAGGCTAGAAATCCTTGAAGACATTTCGGAAGAAACGGATGGAGACCTCTACTTCTCATCAACCAGCGATACTCCATCTCATATGAATGTGGTTCTAGAAATGGAGTCCGATTTTCTTGGATATAGCAGGGGCTCGATCTCGACGAATCCTCCTTGGCCGCTTGGTGATCCGCCGAGTCGTCGAAGACCTCTCATGGCAGTTCAGCCAAGACCACGACCTGCAGATCCAACCAGGGGGGGTTTTCATGGAACCAGGATGGTCGAAGTGAGCAGTGCAAGACAATAAGTTTACTTGGGAGTGAAATCAAACCTCATGGGATCATGCCTCACCTTCAATACTTTTTACTCGAAACAGCACCAAAGCACGATCTATGCAGCAATGGCGTGCGTGCTATGTGCTTTGAAGGATAAAGACCACCTCATCGAGCCAGAATCCATAAATCTGGGGAGATTTTGCGAAGCATCATTACTTCGCAGATATTCCTCTGATAATATTAGCGTCGTGCGCTTGAGCGTGGTCAGCTTGACACCGTCGAAACTATGTCATGAGTCTTCCAATCTTCCTCGTATCATCTCCCACAGATCATATCTCAACTCAGAAAACAGAGCTCAATGGCATACTCTGACTATGTTTTGCACTTGGAAGTAATCACTTACAGGAAGTCAAACATTATCATGAAGTAAAGGTGGACTAATGCTCATAAATGGTTGTCATGATGTACATGAAGTACGCAGGGAATTGAGGAAGATCAGCATACAGAACAAAGGAACGGTTCTCTGGGTCACCGCCTCCAGAATGCCGTTGACATGCACCCCACGCCGGAGATGCTGGCTAATCCTATGTGGGGGTGGCTGCAGGCTTCTACACGTTAGATCGCATGGAAGGCTGCAAGGAAGCCTTGGAAATGGGGGATCGTTGCGCTCGGACCCACTGTAGTCTGTAGTATGCGCGAGTCATTTTCCTTTGTTCATCCAGTGGATGCTTTATACAAACAAAGGACGGACTTCCGTGGCCTTATCAAGCGCGTCTGTGGCTGCAGAATCGGCGTCCACATATCAGTGCACATGCATACTATGGCAGCATATGATGCAGTGATTCGTCCAGGTTTGCAGAGATTGATGGTTTGATCTCGATAGCACAGCCAGGATGATGTGTGATATATGCCAGCCTAGGATGTTGCCTGCCCAGGCTGTACCCTAAACCGTATGGGGAGGACCAAGACCCCACGACTACTGACACGTACAGCTGCGACGTACCAATCCACGCAACGAGACTAACAACAGAGCATTATCAGTACTGATAATATCACTCACCGCCTTCCCTTCTTCCCCTCCCCCTTCTTTCACTATGCTACCAGAAAAACCCTCAACCTCGTCCCACCCACCTAGACATCTTCCAGATGCCACCACCCAAGACTCCAGACTCCCCCCCTCCCATACCACCTCCACCGCCGAACTCGCCAGACTTAAGATAAGCTTGCACAAGAGCCTGCGCCAATTTCCTGACTTTCCCAGCCCGGGCATACTCTTCGAAGACATTCTCCCACTATTCAGTGACCCAACGTTACACGAGGCATTGATCAAGGCACTGGAACTGCACGTGAAGACCAATTACTCTGAGGGACAGAGACCGGATGTAATCATTGGCTTGGAGGCAAGAGGGCTCTTGTTCGGACCGAGCTTAGCACTACGGCTGGGGGCTGGCTTTGTGCCTGTCAGGAAGCAAGGCAAGCTGCCAGGGCCTACCGAGACGGCGAGCTACAAGAAAGAGTATGGGGAGGACTTCTTCCAGATACAGGCGGATGCTATCAAACCGGGGCAAAAAGTGCTAGTGGTGGATGATATCATTGCTACTGGTATGAGCTATGTTCAGGAAATACTGAGACAGCATTGGCTAATTTGAATCACAGGTGGTTCTGCTGCCGCCGCTGGATCGTTGGTCAAAAAGCTAGGAGGTATACTGCTGGGCTACGTCTTCATCCTCGAACTGGACTTCCTCAAAGGCCGCGAGAAGCTCGATGCCCCGGTCTACACGCTGCTCTCCAGCCAGGAAGACGGCCCCGCCAAGTCTTGAAAGCCCTCCAAAGCCTTCACGGCTCCTCAAATATCCCTCGATATCACCAAGCCGAATCCGGTTCGTCAACATGCGAGCAATGTCTAAAACAGGATACACATGTGGAAGCACAGGGTCTGGACGGACAGTCTGACCTCTGGGAACGATATCTGCCAAATCTCAGGTAATCAGTCTCTACCTGCTCGCTATAGACCTCGTCAAATACTTTCGGATCAGGGACTAGAGCTCTTTGCGTGTAAGACTAAGATGATACAAGGCGACTGCAAGATACCACGAATGAATATCATGGGGATCGTACATGCACGGACAGAACCTTGATTACTCACGGATCGAGGCGGCCTGATCGATATCCGTACAGATGGGCACTATAGTCTTTGCATCTTCCTCTCGACCAACCAGCCTGAGGAGCCTTGCATGCAAATTCCACTCAAGAAAGCGGAGAAATGCCTAACAGCGAATAGATCTTGGACATCATTGACTCCGGTTTCGGTGCTTCAATATGTGGTAATAGCTGATAGGTCGATTTTGATTCATCAGAGACAATATATAGCCCAGAATAACTCATATTAATCTGTAGACCTTCCGGTCTTGTGCAACAACCTCATCTTCTGTGAAAGGCTGGCCGATAACGGCTGGTTTGGCTGGAACGTCAAGTTAGGGCACAAAGCTAGGGCTTCTTGGCCTGCCAAGCTCGATGATAACGTTCTCCAACTCCAGCCCACTTCGTCTATCTCGAAATTTTACCTATGCAGCCCATACTTAGAAGGACATTGACCTCTCAGCTTTGGTCTTCAAGACTTAAATCGGTTCTGCTCAAGCGAGCCTATCGAGGCGTACAGCATTACCACCGAAACATTCAACTCGCTCCGGCTTCCCCTAAGATGGCGGGCATCAAACCCATCCATACCAAAGAGGCTTGCCCCGGTATGCTCCCCCCCTACTCACCTCCCACCCCCACTCTTCCCTATAACTCAATTGACCTCCCTCCCCACCCAGTCGCAGGACCCTACTCACAAGCCATCCGAACCCCCCACGCCATCTACGTCTCCGGCCAACTCCCCGCCCTCGCAGACGGCACCCTCCCCTCCGGTACCATCGCCTACAAAGCCTCCCTCTGCATTAACAATATTCACGAGGTCTTGAAGGAGGCTGGTAGCGATTTGAGCAGGGTGGTGAAGATGACGGTTTTTTTGACGGATATGGGGGATTTTGCGGAGGTTAACAGGGAGTACGAATTGCATTTTCGGGATACGAAGCCCGCGAGGAGCTGTGTGGCTGTTAGGGAGTTGCCGAAGGGGGTGGAGATTGAGATGGAGTGTGTGGCGCTGCCTGGAGCAGAGCGATGGATGGGATTCGATTGATGAGCATGGTTTGTGCAGTCGCAGCTGTAGACGAATTCATGACTGTCCTGGTGTTGTCCGTTCCATTCATGAACCAACTAGATTGCCCGCGTCTTGAAAGTTTCAGTATGTCAAGATGCGTGAGTTGATTGTCTCAAATTTAAAGCCCCTAACCCCTGTCAGATGTGAAACCATTGACATTTTATACACTCTTTCCGCTATATTGATCGCTTATTTACTCACCAAAACCTCGCCTTTGCTGCTCAAGAACACCCGAGAAATGCTATGCTGGAGCGAAAGCTCTGAATATTTGCCTTTATTGGTGCCCCTGGCCCTCTACGCAGGCGAGAAAGTCCGAAATATACGAGTAAAGGTTTGAAAAATAGGTCGTCTGCTTCTCCAACCTCATCGAAATCTGAATTTTTCATGCTTATCCAGACGCAGGAATGACCCAATCTCATAGTATTGAGCCCATCAAAGCGACCATTACAAGCTCTCCAATTCCAATGGATTGAATCTGTCAGCTCCATCTTACCAAACAAATGTCACTGATCCACCTTCAACTAGCCTTCAATCTTGTGCAATAACCCCGTCTTGAAGTAACAAGCCCATCGAAGACCGCTATCAGCTTATCAAGTGCCAGAAATTTCGAATAATCCGCTCCATCTCCCCAGCAGACGCCACTGATTAATCTTCCGTAAGTCGTTACCATGGCCTCTGAGGCGCTTGCTGTAGAGTAGTATTGCTCATCCTTAGGTAGGAGCCCCGAGTCTTATCCTACCCCCCCGAGGTTAAATCGAATACGTTCATCATGTCGTTGGATGATGAAGACTATAAGCGTCAAAGAACACAAGGAAAAGAGTGGGAATGGCACGGCTTGATTTCGAGAAAGTCAAAAGTACCCCGCCTGGTCAGTACGGTAAGACTTAGCACGCCCGGCATTACTGGAACTAGGATGCCCTCACCTTCTGCCGGACCGAAAACCTACTGGGAGACCCAATGGACTTTCAGCATGGCACCTCTCAAATCATAGACTCTGAGGACTGTGACCAAAATCCTGTTCGGCCTTTTCGGTAGCTTGAGCGTTTCCCAACAGCCTCTACAATGTGCATCTTTTTCGAACGCCACCCCTAAACCCCTCTTCACTCATCACCGTATCCCTAAACTCATACGCACACTTTGGTTACATTCACTACATCTCCGCTCATCATCGCGAGTCAATACTGTTACTGATCTTTCGAGGACCCGCGCGTTAATGGACGCAGGGGTCGAAACTGTTCAAAGCGATGAAGAGGAGGAGGAGAGTGGCTATCTCAACGACATGAAGCGGTCCTGTGCAGAGAATCTCCAAGCCCAGAAACCTCGGCAGGAATACTGTCGGTGGTAGAAGCTTTATGAATGCTTTACTAACCCTAAATGTGCTTGCGATGGTGGATTCTTCACGGTGATGAGATAACCAATTATGTGATACATATCCTGCCTACCTGCAAGTCGATCATCAAAGAGACGCATTGTCTGAGGGAGAGTCCTAAATTGGCCATGGCCACTCCGATATCCGCACAGAGACACATGAATTGAGAAGAGATGGGGCGGTAAGCGATCGGGCGGATCATTAGGTGGCGGTGAAATTCTACAACTTATATTGAGGTCGAGGTACTAAGAGCCGAAGTATACATAGCTTCCAGGTATTGACAAGGTAATACTATCCCAGTTTTCCGTGTTAACTAATATACCAAAAAAAAGAGCAGCGCAGTATAATTCATTCAATACGATAAACTAATCATCATTGAGATATGTACCTAGCCTCACGAAGTCGTCCCGACCTCTCCCCGTCACACCTTCCTTATTACATGCGCATTGAGCGGTGGCAGCTATGAATGAATACCCTCGGCTTTCACTATGTCCCTAGCAATAGTGTTCTCGCCCTAAATTCCCCCACGCTTCTGTCCATGAGCTCGCATCACCGCAGTACACTTCGGACAGTTCTGCCCGTACCCGGATAGTTGTCCGTTCTCATGGACGATGGTGATGGCTTTTGGCGGGGGCCACACGTGTCATAAGCAGGGCGTAAGGACTGATGATAGGTGCACGGTTTGTGGTGTTGTTGACACTGCTGGCTTTGCGACTTTTTGGGCGGCTGAGACGGGCGGTGGTAGTATCTTTCGGTTTCTTGGCCATGGTGGGTTTATGGAAGGCAGTTGTGCTGTTCCGTGGCGTCGGTACCGCGACCTTAGATAGAGGACGGTGGTTTCTACTGGGATAGGACCTTAGCGCTTATCTGCCGCCCCAATGCTCGTCGTCATGCTTTATGGCTGAGAAGCATTGCACTTTCGTGATGTGTCCAAGCGAGAGCTTCGATGACCTAGAAGTTTCGTCGCTCCTAGCCCTATAGCCGGGCGAAAAGTTCCCAATCTATACGGATATTCACCCGAATAGGTCGTCAATCTTGTCCAACCTCGAAACTACGTTTGACAATGATACTGTCTATCATGGATTCTTCGAGCTCTAGCATAGTGCCATATTAATATAAAGGTAAGAACTGCAGGTCCTTGCGAGTCCGCCTCAGCTTGGATCAAATCGCTAGAGATTTAGAGCAGGAAGAGTATTGCAAAGATCCGCCTTGAAGACGTCAGCCGGAGCCATTGGCGATGCCACGACACCACATTTTTTCTGAGCGTGACGCTCTTTACGGGCTTCAAGTATAGAAGGCTCTCGTGTATAGCCATCATTTATATGTACGCATAAGCCATCTCTCGTCACTACGCCCGGTGATCCTCACCCTTGTAATGATCGATTTACCCAAACGGTACGTCTTTTCAGAGTAGTAGCTCTCTATTAGTACCGTAGCTAAAGCTGAAGATATGGATTATGAGTGAAGATGGGGGTTTTGCTCCCAATGTCTTGCCCAAACGCGCTCCACGAGCTAATCATCATCCACGAAAGGGTTGCTGGCTCCAAAATGTTGAATAGGGACGCCATACCGAATTGCTTGACTAGAACAATGTCAGCCTAGGTGAACAGATAACTTTCCTTCGGCCTTTGAGGAGCGCAGATCATAGGGTGGTAGATGACGATCGAAGGATTCTTTAGTCCAAATCACGTGACACATGGACGTGACAACAAGGAGGTGAAATCTGGACAGTTGGTGTATGACAGGCTCCGAAGACGTTTGATGAAGGAATGAGTGGTTTTCGAATAGATGGTGGGACACGAGCGACGAAAGAATAATCATAGTGGGGTACAGGCTATGCCGCGAAGCCTGCATTTCATTGGCCAGAATCCTGGCACTAACCAGCTTTGAAGATCAAAACCAGCGGATCCCCCGTGTTTTTCTCTTTTTCATCTTATTTTCTCACTTCCCTTCCCATACTATCTTGGACTGACCTTGGTCTAGCCACAACCAACCATCGTCATCGGTCTTGATGCATTGACTTTCACAACGGTCAACCACTCACTTGAGCAACTTCCTTTCTTGATTCATATCATTTGCTGGTATCATTAGTCTTGGCTTGACTGCCACCTTACTACCGCTTCGTCTTAGACGATGCCGTCAACCACCCACAACAGCCATCACAATGTGACAAGATATCACGTAGCTACCGACCAATCAACAAATTCCAGGAACGTCAAGCATGCAAAGAAATCTTTTCGCCATCATCCATTGACACCGTTGTCGTCGGAAGACTGGGTGCTCTTTGAACGAAAAGTTGCGACGAGTGAGGTACCGAGCGCTAAACATGTCTTACATGACAGAATGATACCATCCAAAGACTTGACATTTGGAGTCTCGTTGCCGGCCGATCACGTGATCAAGTCTAAGGCAGCAACTCCTTCAACTCCCTTGACACGAGAGAAAACGGGCAACTTCAAGTGCTTAACGCACATGTCAGCCCGCAATTGCAGAGCGGAGTGCCTGAGCGCCAAGCCTCCGGCAGTCATGAAGAGACCGCCGCCCGCTCCAAGGCCGCCGCGGCTCCCATCGCCAGATCTCTCTGATTTTGAGGGAGATGAAGCGTTTCCTAACCTTGACTCTTTCGGTAATGAAGAGAGTAAGAAGAGTGTTCTAGCTTGGGGAAGCATTGATGATGACCTGGGTGAGTTATATCACTACCCTCGATAGGGTGTTTTCATATACAGAAAGCTAATGCAGATATTCAGAGAAGAAGCTTGAAAAAGCAAGGGCTCATCAGACGCAAACCCGCACAAACTTGAAAGCGGAATGTCTGTGAGAGTATTGCTGGGATGATTGATGAAATGGTCTGGTAAATTGAGCAATATTTTAAGCAAGTGAGGTTTTTGGTGTGTGGCAGCGATGTATACCAATATCTCATATTTAGCGTTGTTAAAAACAGTAGTTGGCATTGACCCACCATTGGCGTTGCTCAGGACTTTTGTAGGGCTGCGGGGCTCTCCAGACTTGGACTTCCACACGCGGGTCAGGAGAAGCAGGCGAGGTGCCAAAACAAGTGGCAGACTTGAGTGTCAATACTGTCGGCTTAAGCACGGTATCGGGTTCGCACCCCATGAACGACCACGTTTCTACTGTCTTTTACCTATATTCCGTGACTGTCAGAGCTCTTGTCGTTGCAAAACCTTCTCGAATTTCGACACCTAGAAATGCTGTGACCTGCCTGGGGGCGGGGACCCTGGGGATGGACTATCGCAATCTCGGCCAAGCGCAAGATGGCATGACTCACAGCGTATGAAAGGCCACTTATCAGGCTTTCAAAGGTCTGTTTTCCCTCGATGTCTGTCAGTTTCGAGCGGATTCTGATGGAGTGAGGTCGGTCGAGATAGAGATTGATCCCGCTCGGTGTGTAGAGTAACTTGACTTGGATTAGCGCACCCACAACCAAATTCCGCGATTAAGGAAGCATCGACCACAAAGACCATTTACACCACTAAAACATCACATCATCGCCCAAGATGTCTAAGCGAGGGTGAGAAAGGTCAATGCTACATGACATCGGAGAACACTGCTGACATAGAGTTCTGAAGACGCGGTGGCGCGAGTGGTAACAAGCTAAAGATGACTCTCGGTCTCCCAGTGTACGACCCCCCTCCTTCCTCTCTATAGCCGCACCCCCTCATTGGCAAAGCTTACGCTCATGGACTCGAAACTATCGCTGATCAGACATCTACAGCGGCGCTGTCATGAATTGCTGCGACAACTCCGGCGCACGAAACCTCTACATTATCTCCGTGAAAGGCATCGGTGCCCGCCTCAATCGTCTCCCAGCTGCAGGTGTTGGTGATATGGTGATGGCTACAGTCAAAAAGGGAAAGCCCGAGCTGCGGAAGAAGGTCATGCCAGCCGTAGTGGTACGACAGAGCAAGCCGTGGAGGAGGGCGGACGGAGTATACCTGTACTTCGAGGACAACGCTGGTGTGGTGAGTGCAATCTCGAATGAAAGAAAGGCAGAAAGTGGACAAAGAGGGGAGGGTGTGGTGTTGTGGATACACTCACTCGAGTGAGAGAAGAACATCTTCTCCAGAAACCTGTTTTGGTGGCTACAAGAAGGAAGGATGCGGCACTACGTTTTGGGCAACACGCAGCTAACCTACACATTTGTCAGATTGTCAATCCGAAAGGTGAAATGAAGGGGTCGGCTATCACAGGACCAGTAGGGAAAGAAGCGGCGGAGCTGTGGCCCGTACGTGCTCATCCTCCTGCCAATTTCTTGGCTCACACTGACTTCCTCCAGCGCATTGCAAGCAATTCGGGCGTCGTGATGTGAACCGGTGGACATGCATGGACAGTTGAGAATCAATCACGAGCAACGATGACTTGATATGCCGCCTCAGCTACATAGATACCTCTAGCCAATGAAGATAACGTCCAATCGACCTAATGTTCCTCAGCCTCGTACTCTGTAACGGTTGAGGTACACCTTGAGCGAAGGCTTTTGGCAAGACATATGAGCTTGAGCAAAATAGTAGAAGTCGTAGAAGGTGCACTGACACGACTGGCTTGGCGTAAACGGATCTGATCGCTGCCAAGGCCCATATCTCCTCTGCCAGGTGCTGCCATTATCCAAGATGTATTGTACACTACTACAGCATCATTTCTCATGCATCAATCATTGCTTGTACTGTTACTTGTTCTTTTTACCCTCGCGAACTTGTTTACATCGTATCTGTATCTTTACCCTATCATCCACAACTGCTCCTTCCCTGCCCAACCAGCGCGAAGCACTCCAGATGGAGATGTTGACCCCCAGATCCCACCCTTCCGCCTCCTCGTCCTCGGTGACCCCCAGATAGAAGGAGACTCTCCCCCCTTCGACCCCGAGCATGGCTTCTTCCCAAGCCTTCAGGCCCTCTGGCCTGCGATAAGCTCTGCAAGTACGACAGGCGAGCGATTCGAGGTAACAGGGACTCATCTACGCGATATCTTTACCTCGGACGTGCCGCGCATTCTACAATTCTACCACAAGAGGCTGGATCTGCTTGGCAATGATTTCTATCTTGCGCATATCTACCGGACATTGCATTGGACGTTATTCCCTACCCACGTCGCGGTCTTGGGAGATTTGATAGGGAGCCAATGGGTCAATGACGAAGAATTTGAGCGAAGAGGAGCGCGCTTCTGGAAAAGAGTGTTTCAGAAGGGTACGAAGGTCGAGGATGAGATCAGCAATGGGATCGGGATCGAGGCGCTGAGCCAGGACGAGGAGCTTTCAAAGAAATGGTCAAGAAGAGTCATCAACGTTGCTGGTAATCATGACGTGGGATATGCAGGGGACATAACTGCTGAGAAGATGCAAAGGTTCGAGAGAGTGTTTGGCAAGGCAAATTGGGAGACCCGGTTCAACCTTCCTATCGCCGCTATTGACGGCAAGGAGGTGCCAGAGCTTAGGCTCATCGTCCTCAATTCCCTCAATCTTGACGTGCCAGTGCTTGACACAGACGTCCAGACCGAGACGTATAAGTTTGTCAACGACATCATCTCCGCTTCCCGCCAAGTCGAAGACCGTACCTCTGGCACAATACTGCTCACCCATCTACCCCTACACAAAGAACCAGGCGTCTGCGTCGACGCTCCGCTTTTCGAATATCATGACGAGAAACATGGAGGAGGTGTTAAGGAGCAAAATCATCTAAGCTACGACGCAAGCAAGGGTATACTGGAAGGTATCTTTGGTATGAACGGCGACAGGACCAGCCTGGGAGGAGGCTATGGTCGGAAGGGCCTAATACTCACTGGTCACGACCATGAAGGGTGCGATGTTTTCCACCAGCTTCGTCGTAGTGGCGATGTCGATTACAAATGGATCGCAGAGAATATGACGGAGTATACCTCGGCAGTTCACACTGCTGAGGTCATGCCAAAGATACGCGAAATCACTGTACGAAGTATGATGGGAGATTTCGGTGGTAATGCGGGCTTGCTGAGCGCCTGGTTCGACCCTGATGGACTAGAATGGAAATTCGACTACTCCACGTGCGCGGTGGGAAAGCAGCATATTTGGTGGGCTATACACATCTTGGATATTGTGACTATCGTCCTTCTGAACTACGTTGGATGGAGCATCTTCCGCGGAACTAAAGATGGGGTTGGCCAGGATACTACCAAAGAGAAGAAGACACAGTAAAATTGAACGATAGCTGCTTGACTTGCGGCGCCACTCTCGAACATGTCTCATACAGCCCATGAGATGCCATTGAATGCCATCTTTTCTTTAATTGAGACGTCTTATCGCCCCGACAAACAGACTGAAAGTGACGATCTTCCCCGAAGGTCGATGCACGAAGTTGATCAGATATGTATTTGTGTATCCCCTCTTCGTCATCGCCAGCATCTCCATCGCGAATCCTTGAATGCTAATCCACTCAACGTTTATTCCAACGGGCGCAGAGACCTCCAACATTATTTCACCAAACCATATCTGAATTCTTTCGGAGAGCGGCTCAGTGGTGAGGGCGGCGTACCCTGCGAGATCTTCGTAGAAGGACTGCAGAGTGGCAGCAGCTGTGGAGAATGGAAGGAGATAGGTGAAGTCGTGGTAGTCGACTAGCCAATCGGCGCCCATGTACCAGAACCAACTCTCACGGGGCTTGAGCGTTGCAAGTCCGGCGTCATCGAGTTTGTGTCCTCGTCGCGAGTGGCGTGCAAGGTGATAGCGCTGAGGAGGGTCATTGATCGTTGTTGCAAGACAGAGGCAAGCGATGATAAGTTGGACTTTGCATAGAAGGTGCGTTGGCCCTAGGACCGGCCGCATTGTATGCTGGTAGGGAGAACTCCTCCAACGCCATCGCAGCCACTGTCCGAGCTCTCAGTATCCGAGATCCTGACGTGTTATAGAAAATCCCGCTTGGATGATGCTCTCAAGGTCGCATGTAGGCTATCGCCTGAACTCATGCGCTGTGTAGTCTGCCTCTCTACGAGGTGCTTGACAGGCGACTCCGGTTCTGTGAGATAGCCCTATTCTTGAAGATACCATGGGGGCTTGCGTCATTTCACTTGCTACATAGCCTTTCTTTATAGTCTGGGCAATTCTCGCGTAGCTTCCAAGATCCTTCTCCAAATAGAGACCAATCTAAAGCTCGATCCAATGTATGTGCTCTACCACTCGGGCTCGGAGCAGACCACCATACACTCATCTCGGTCCCAATCTCTCAAAATGCACATTCAACAGACTTTGTGACGTAAGATGTAGAGCCCGTGGGGCTCGTTCCTGCTGCAGCCCAGAAAGCTCAATATGGGCGATGTGCCTTCCCTGTCTGTAAGGACCGAAGTAATGGCAACAATTGTAAATTCACATCTTCTGATGAAACCAATCCTGTATTCTCTCTGTTCCACCTATATAGACATCTTCTACCCTTCTTCAAGGATTATCTCTCTTCACGTAACATGTCGTCCCATCCCAAAGACACCACAAATCCCAAATTCGGGCATTTGCCCCTCTCCACCTCTGGGCCAGAGGAGTGCGCTTTGACTGTAGCCAAACTCTGCTCTTTATCGATTCGCGTCACTGAATGCATTCTAGGGTACTGCTCTACTCCGCTCGCCCTACCACAACAAAGGATCCGCTTTCCCTTCGAATGAACGTAAAGACTTCAAGCTCTACGGTCTACTGCCATCCAACGTGCAGACACTGCAAGAGCAGGTCGATAGGGCGTATGAGCAGTATTCAAGTCGTCCAAATGCGTTGGCGAAGAACACGTTCATGACTAGTATGAAGGACCAAAATGAGGTCCTTTATTACAAGGTATGGCTTTGAAAGTCATTGATCCGTCAAAGTCATTCAATTTCAATTTCAATCGTTGTCCTTGTTTTGTTCGTCTATAAAAGCGGCTTCTAACGCTATCTTTTCCGTTGGCAGTTGATCCAAGACCATCTGAAAGAGATGTTCAGTATTATCTACACGCCAACGGAAGGCGATGCCATTCAGAACTTCTCACGACTCTTTCGAAAACCTGAAGGGTGCTTCCTGAACATCTATGACAAAGATCGCGTAGAAGACAATCTCGCTCAATGGGGTAGTGCTGAGGATATCGACTACATCGTGGTGACGGATGGCGAGGAAATTCTCGGCATTGGCGACCAAGGCGTGGGAGGTATTCTCATCTCTGTAGCCAAGCTAGTCCTCACGACCCTCTGCGCTGGTATCCATCCGGCTCGGACGCTTCCGGTGGTGCTTGATTGCGGTACCGATAACGAACAATTGCTGAATGATGAGCTCTACCTTGGTGTTCGGAGGCCGCGTGTCCGTGGAAAGGAGTACGATAAATTTGTCGATATATTTGTACAGTCGGTAAAGAAGTTGTATCCGCGAGCATACTTGCATTTGTAGGTCTCCATACATGAATTCCTGGGAGCATACCCTCACAATTTTCCAGCGAAGACTTTGGGCTATCAAATGCTAGACGAATCCTGGATAAATACAGGCCTGAGATAGCATGCTTTAACGATGATGTCCAAGGAACTGGCTGTATTACATTAGCTGCTATCATGAGTGGCTTGCATGTAAGTAAATTGAAGCTCACAGACATGAGACTGGTCATCTTCGGCTCAGGTACAGCTGGCATCGGTATCGCAGATCAGGTCCGGGATGCGATTGCCGCTGAGAGTGGGAAGTCAAAGGAGGATGCTGCAAAGCAGATCTGGTGTGTCGACAAGCCAGGTCTTCTGGTCAAATCGATTGGTGACGATCTTACGATTGGCCAGGGACCATTTGCTCGTGATGACAAGGATTGGCAAGGTAAAGATCATGCCGATCTTCTCTCAGTCATTAAGGAGGTAAAGCCGCACGTGCTCATTGGAACATCAACAAAGCCGAAGGCTTTCAACGAAGATGTGGTAAAAGAAATGTCGAAGCACGTTGACAGACCAATCATCTTCCCATTGAGCAACCCAACTAGGCTGCACGAGGCTGACCCCAAGGATATCAACGAGTGGTCGGAAGGCAAGGCATTGATTGCAACCGGCAGTCCGTTCCCGCCTGTCGAATACAATGGGAAGGAGTACGAAGTGGCCGAATGCAACAACTCGACCGCCTTCCCAGGTATTGGTCTAGGTGCCGTGCTATCTCGGTCGAAGCTGCTCTCGGACAAGATGTTAGTAGCCGCTGTGAAAGCTATCGCTGCTCAATCGCCTGCTCTGAAAGATCCAGACAAAGGCTTGGTGCCAGACGTAATCAACGTCCGAGAGATTAGTGTTCATGTTGCGAAAGCCGTGATACAACAAGCGATTGAGGAAGGCTTGGCCACTGAGAAAGACATACCAGAGAAGGACGGGGATTTGGAAGAGTGGATCCGAGAACAGATGTGGGAGCCGAGATATCGGCCGCTGGTACGCGTCGATATGGAAAACGCGAGCAAGCATGGACGAGGCGAGCTTGGCACTGGTGGTGTCGCGAAACAAGCCAAGTAAAAAGTACCACTTGTCTCGAGACCGGTTGTATCCTCAGATCCATGTTTATAATTACTCCCTAGTCATCGAGCTTTGGTGCCAATCCAACAAGTCTAAATCCAACACCGTCATCACCCATCACTTCTTTAGCCATAATTGTCCTGACTCCTAGATTCAGAGCCTTCTCGCTCAGTGCATCCTCTTCCTCTCCCAGCGCGCCCCTATCAACAGGGCCCTTCATTCCCCCATTTAGTTCCCACAAATGCCCATCCTCGCCTTTCACAAAGGTAATGAAGTGAAAACCATTCTTTCCATCTCCAGGTGGAGGTACTGTATCTCCTTCATTGTGCGGCAGAAGCATGAGCATCCTTGATAGCTTTAGAATCATACAGCACCTTTGCCCTCTCCGTCATTTTCAATGGCACAGCTTCGTTTAGTATCTTCTCGAGATCCGACTCGCTCTGAATGTAAGCCTTAGCACCCCCGTTACTCACAGCATGCAAACACCTCATTAGTCCACGCGGATGGCTAATCGTCTCCTTGTACCAGATCACGGGCTACGCCTTTCCACTACCCTCGTATTCCTTCATGGCATCATTCTCAGCTTTGGCGTGAAAGTAGACGACTGCTGGGCATATGAAGATGAGTGCGTAAACTGGGCGTGGGGCAAAACCTAGCAGCTCTGGGGATTCGATGCTGTAGATGTCGTAGAAGCCGAGAGTGGGGCTGACGCCGAGGTGGTGGACGAGGTGGGAGAAGACGACTGGGTTGTTCTCTATATGGAAAGATGAGCAATGAGACAGTGGGTGTGCGACATATGATATATACATGCCTAGTGGAATTAAAAACTTGCGCTTTGTTGGGAGGTCGAGTTGGCCTGGTGTTTGCCATCGCTGAATGTTACTGAATTGCGAAACTCTTTTCGGGGAAGGAAGCTAAGTGTTGGTCATTTTGTTCTGAATCAAAGAAATTGTGTCGGACAGAGAGATAGGAGGTGGTACTTGGACGTATCGAATAACGACTACAATGATGCCCAAGTTGGATCGATTGGTGCTTGCCTAGGATGTTTACCGCAGCGTGGTCTCGTAAACCTGGATACAGAAAGACTTTCGTAACGCTGACAGGTGATTTGAGGCACAGCACGAAGCTTAGACAAGTCAAAGTGCTGCAGATTTGGAGTCGTTCTTGACCTCGCGACGTCGGTGATCAGGCAGAAGATGCTGACTCAGACCTCTATGTATTCCTAGCATTTATCTGCATATGCTACTCCAATGGTACAGTATAACGCATGTAATATCGCATATCAAATTGAAGTTAGGCAATCTGTGGTGACAATGCAAGAGTAAAGTTGAAAATCACGGAGTGCTGTCATTCACAGTCACTCGAAGCGTACGCTCTCGCAAATGTTTTTGAAATCATCTTCGACGGCGACGCACCCCACCCCGACTGTCTCAAAGCTCCTCGTCGCCGGCATGCTGATCCTACCAGCGCAGCCCTCGCCATAGGAATAGCTAGCCTACTCGTTCCAGCGCCATCCGATGCAGAATTGTTGGCATTTGGGCAGAATCTCCACTACAGTCTAACTTAGTTAGGCTTAGCATTGCTTAGTAAGCCAGCCTTGCGCACCAAGTATGTAGCAACAGCAACACCATAGATAATAATCAACTGTTTAACCTCCACCACTGTCTATAATTAGACGTGCATTCCAAAGAGAATTGTCACAAGTGATCGATACGAGAGATACTTTGTGTTACTGCGGAAAGAGATCAACGCACACCAGATATTGGATGAGGCGATGAGGAAAAAGTTGAAAGGGCGGCCCACTTGGAAAGAGAGAATATTGAATCAAGGGCCATGAGATGAAGTCAATGACCGAGTGTGGTATGCTGGCGCTCCGAGCTTGCCCATGCCCGTCGAGGTTAGTGACGAGAAGAGTCTGGCTCCCTTCTTTGAGCATCTCAGCAGGGGTAGTACTCATGACACTTTCAATGGTTCGAAAGGTAAGGAGGGCTATTATTAGATCGATACTGCCGAGTTCGAGAAAGGTGTTCTGTACGAAGATGGGCGGATGAATCTCTATAAAAAGTAAGTTCATGGTATCTGCCAACATTCCTGTCCTCATGGATGCTCTAGAGAAAATCGCATTCGTTAAACACTTTCTTCTGGGCAACAATATGATTGGTCCAGTCGGTGCATGATCCATCGCAGAGTTCGTGTCAAAGTATCCCAATAGGATCGAAACTTGGTATCTTGCCGGCAACCGCATCGACCTGGCGGCCCTTTCTCGTCTCATTCCCGCTTGAAGGTCTTCGGATTCTATCACTGACATCTGGCTGAAACGAAATCCTCTGAGGCCAGAAGCCGCTCCAGCGCTGGCTTCGCTGATCACTAGTTGCCCAAAGCTCCGTACCTTGGCGACTCCAGTATCGCTCAAGTCTCCTCGCTGCTTGCAGCTCACCACGGTTCTCCGCTGCCACTCAGGAACATTTACCTCAACGCTGTCGGTGCTGCTAAACCGGCCTGTGGGGCGATCGCCACATGTTTATCCGCATCAAACTGCACCATCGAGTCATTGTATCTCAGCAACAACCCTCTCGGTAATAGTGGTGCACCTGGTCTGTGTCCGGGCTTGTGCGAAAACACCTCTTTACTTCACTTGACCCTAGCCTCCTGCGGCATCAACGACGAAGGAGCTAAGTGCGTACTCGCTTCCCTCACCAGACATCTCCGGCTCATGACCTTGGTCATTGGGCAGAGTTGTGCAACGGAAGGACTTGGCATACGATACAACTACTTCCAAGATGGTGTCTTGGGCGACCTCATTTCATTCGTTTCGCATGGCCCAAAATCTCTTCGAATGCTGGATCTGGGTATAACAGCCATAAGTCTCCCGGTTCTCTGGTCTGTCGCGGAACAAATATCAGATTCGGACTCGCTAGTGGTGTTTGATGCAAAAAGCGTTCACGGCCAGGTTCATCAAACAGCCAAACCGTTAGTGACTGGAAGAATGATGGAGAATATAGAGAAATACTACCACATGGACGCTGCTCATTTCGAAGCCGAGGAGAAAAGACGGTTGATCAGCGGGACAGATCGTTGACAGCGCGCAGCGGAACCGTGATACAGGAGTTGCTAAACGTGGGCAACTGGTACTGAAGAATTGTGGGACGACGGGTTCGAGAAATTGGAAAAGGTGATGCATGAAGATGACAACGCAGACAGCGGCATAGCTCTGAACGACGAGAATCGCAGCTCGCACAGTCTACTTTGACAGTCCAACTTCAAGCTTAGGCGGATATGGTGATGAATATAGCGATATAGCGAAACGACCACCCAGACGACGGCCTGCAAAAACGAGGGGTCTAAGGGTAGATGACGCTCTAGTGCATTAGTGGACACCTGCGTGGTTTGTGAGACCGTTTGGAGTCATGCCATTGTTTTGAATCTCTTTCGAGGGAACGGCATGAACTATGATAGTCTTGTTTGATCTTGCAACTCGTATGGACTTTTCTATAAAGAAGTAGCCAAAGAATCGACCTACCTTGCAATCATACGCATGACGCGCAGACAGTAAGACACTACCACATCATTGAAGATGCTAGTAGTCTCGTAGGTTCCATATAAGGAAGAGAGACCGGTTCTTGCTTGTTGCTAGATATGTGCAAAGATGAAATCTGATGCAGGAAGCAAACAATGTCCTCTGAAATCGTACTAGAGCATCCAGTCTGACGCTTTGTAAGATCCACTGATCTTGCTTGTGCTAGAAACATCCATTTTGCGAACTTATGAAGCATTGCGCGTTCATTGGCAGTGAGGACAGCGAAGACAGTGAGAAGTTGTACTTAGTACCAAAGCAAGGATTGTGAATTGCGCTAACAATGTCTTGGCATTGCGGACTGGTTTTGACCTTTAGAGTTCTACTTCACCCCAAACTCTTTTGCTTCTTGTCACATCCAACAATTTATTGCATATATCAGGAGGGTGCAAATCATGGGTAAAGCGAAGCGCAAGCACCCCGATATTGAGGAGATCTTGGCTAGGCCATGGTGTTATTACTGTGAGCGAGACTTTGATGATCTCAAAATTCTCATCAACCACCAGAAAGCCAAGCACTTCAAGTGCGAGCGATGTGGGCGAAGGTTGAATACAGCAGGCGGTAGGTCTCCCCTTATCAACCCATTGATCTCAATGCTAACGCTGTCCCCAGGTCTGTCTGTCCATATGACCCAAGTCCACAAGGAGACCCTCACAATCATCGAAAACGCGCTCCCTAATCGCTCCGGTCTGGATGTCGAAATCTTCGGTATGGAAGGTATACCAGATGAGGTCGTTCAAAGCCACAACCAGCGCGTTCTTCAACAATTCGCCCAAGCTGAAGCTGAACGCCGAGCTGCTACGGGCAATGCAGGGCCGGGCGCAGCAGGCGCGGGTGCAGCGAAGAAGCCAAAGTTCGAATCGCCATCTGATTTGAAAAAGCGCTTGGCAGAACACAAGGCGAAGAAGGCTGCGGAGGAGGCGGCGGGGATCAGCAGCGGAGGCAATACGCCCGGTGGCATGGGCGATGGCCAGAGCCCGGGCATGGGGCAGAGCCCAAGCACATTCGTAAGCCAATCAAGCGCCACTCATCTTGCGCTCTATGCTAATACTATGAGACAGGCTGGCTCTCCGGTTTATCCGCCACAGCAACAGCAGTTTGGCGGGCCTCCCAACAATTCCACCTACTCCTCATACCCCCAACCCTACGGGCAGCAGCCACCTCAATTTCAATCGCAACAGTTGCCATTCTCTCCACAGCAACAGGCCTTCACTCCTCCTGGGCCACCTCAGTTCCAGAACAACCAAGGTTTTGGACCACCTCAGCAATTCCAACAGCCAGGTGGTCCATTTCAGAACGGCCCACCTCAATTCCAGAATGGGCCCTCTCAATTTCAGCAAGGGCCTCCACCGTTCCACAGTGGACCGCCCCAATTCCAAAATGGACCTTCTCAATTTCAAGGTGGACCTCCCCAATTTCCGAATGGCCCTCCTCAATTTCAGAATGGCCCGCCTCCATTTCAAAACGGCCCTCCGCAGTTCCAGAACGGACCTCCTCCGTTCGGTGCTGGCTCTCCACCACCGTTTCAGCAACAATTACAGCCTTCGCGCAACCAAACTCCCCCCCAACACAATGGCATGCCGCAGCGTCCTGGCAGCCTTCCGCCAGCGCCTGGCCTACCGCAGAGACCTTCCTTCGGTGCGCCGCCAGTCAACGCGTTTCAAATGCAGCAGATGCATCAAGGGCAGATGTCTGGTCCGCCCAACCCGTCAGATCACTCCTACAATGCCCAGCAGCAGGCTCAGAATGGAGGCCCCCAAAACGGGCAACAAGGCAAAGTCCTAGTGCCTAACCCCCTTCTTGAGCCACCGACCGTTCTATCGGCCAATGCGTCTTCACTTGATGATCTAGTCTCAGGAGCTGCGAAGGATGCAGACAAAGCTGTAGAGGTTAAGACCGAGGCGCCTAAGACGGAAGAGAAGAAGGCCAAGAAAGAGAAGGACAAGAATATGAAGCTGGTCTACTCGGACAACGATGTTAGTCCGGAAGAGAAGATGGCACAGATGCCAAGGTACGCATTCGCTCCTTAGTGGATAGTGAAGAGAGCTTGGAGATTATTTGGGGAGCACAACTACCGCAACAGAATCCCAACCCGAGCCAAACTCGGAGGACATCCGTATGTCTCTTCCCCCGTCGAAAATTATCTGGCGAATACCATTTCAAGATGGAAAACCCCTGGCAGCAACGACGGGGAGGAACAGCTAAATCACTGGTCCACGAAATTAATTTTTCACCATTCGTTCGCAGCCGCAGAACTTCCCTTTCGAGCATATATCAAATATCGACTTCTTTTCCTAATTGGGCGGTATCCGTAGTGAGTGGGCTTACTTGTCTTCTGGGAGGTTGTGTCTGACTGAAGGTCTCGACTGATAGCCCTGGAGCAGAGTCAGCCCTATCATAATCATGGACGGAGATTGGAATAATGCGAAATTTTAGATAGCAGCTTGTTGTGGTACCTGCGATGCTGCTGCATGTAAGTGCAACATGGTTAGTCTTCTCTTTACTCAATCGAATCCTTGCCTCGTGACTGGTGCCTGCTCTATTCTGGATTCTTGAGAGGGATTTATGGATTCTGGTCTGAATTAATGCTGATACGTGGACCTGGGAGCATAACCTCCACTGATCTATCGCGTCTTTTCGTGCTCTTAACGTTAGCTGTCCTCACCGAAGTGTCGGAGACTCTTCCTCCAAGCGTTGCTCTCTACCGGCTTTGTGGGCGTTTTACGTGTCGAGCGAAAAACGTAACTCTCACTCACAGTAAATTAAAACGTAGACTATATATCGCTGGCCAGGATAGAGCCTCAAAAATCAAATGCCTGTAATAGCTATTTCCCTGATCAGTGAATGCAATGACTAGCGCCTTTTCGAGAAAGTCGCTCCGCTCTCAGCCTCAAACACCAAAGTAGGACAATAATCCCTTCACTTGTCATCGACAACTGAAAAAGCCGTCGTGGACATCAAGAATCCCGAAATTGCTCCCTAAGCCACGCAATCCTAATTGCCCCACGAATACAACCATGGCGTCTACAGAGATGGACATCGACTCCTCCCCACCCCGCAACAGCAGCTCCAAGCCCGCAACAACCGAGGCCCGCACCTCTACCGGCGCAGTAGCCGTGCGCTCGATTGAAGGCTGGATTATACTGGTCACGAATGTGCATGAAGAGGCTAGTGAAGAAGACCTGCAAGAGCTGTTTGGGGAGTATGGGGAGATCAAGAATCTGCATATGAATCTGGATAGGAGGACAGGTTACGTGAAGGTACGTCGATTCTCCTCTACTTGCTATCTATCTAGCTCTTACCGGGGGAGAAAGAGCTATAGCGGGGCTTTCGATGGGAATGATCTAGAGCAGGGCGCTAATATCTGGTGTTGGATAGGGTTACGTACTCGTCGAGTACCCTACGCAGAAGGAAGCCAAAGCCGCCATCGAAGGCGCAAACGAGACGAAGTTACTGGATCAGACCATTGGCGTTGACTTTGCATTCGTGAGGCCGCCTCCAAAAGAGGGCAAGATGGGTGGTGGACGAGGAGGAGGGAAAGGTGGAAGAGGTGGTAGGGCGAGAAGTAGGAGCCCAGATGCTGAGGCCAAAGAAGAGTAGGGGGTCAGTATAGAATCAGGGCCACGGACAGAAATGAGCGCTGTTAGACGGACCTGGGAAACACGCTCACGGCATGCGTCGTATTGAGAAAAGGGTCTAGGATTAGATGGCGCCGAGATGCTCTGTATAAATGACAGCTTCTTCGGCAGAACTCAATGAAGACTATGAGGTATGTGTTGCGCTCTTAGAGAAGGATGTCGTGTATAATAATCAGGAACAGGACTGCAAAGACGCACAGTTTTGGATAGACGTTCCTCGAGACCAATCTTCTTTTTCAGGCCCAGGCTCGACATCTTCATCACGGCGCTCGTAGCCTTAACCCCAACCCTAACCCTCCTGACACATATACAACTTCTCATTTTAGGTCGCCTCAAACACCTTCACCTGTTCCTCGCTCCACTTCCAAAATTGCTTTGCAACCCCCGACCCGCCCTCCTCCGTCTTCTGCGCTACCACCAAATCTTGCCTCAAGGCGTCATATCACCTCCCCCATGGGACAATGTGCCTCCCGTTCCTACTTTGGTTCACTTCCAGGCTGAATGCCGCGAACACTTCCGTATACGCGCCAAAGATTGGTGGCTTGAGCATCCAGGATGTCAACACGAGCAAGTACGACGGGACACTACGGGTTAGATCGCTTTTCAACGCCCCAGGATTGGGGGAAACGCTGATGATATTTTTACCCTTCTCAACGCTCTGGCTTGCAAACTCGCTTGCATGGAACATGTTGCCTGCCATACTGATACCGTACTTCATGGCTCCACTCTTGTCAGTGTGATAATCGAGATTGGAGATATCGATACCATTGGGAGGGTTATAGTTCTTGATACTATCAGAGGAGACCCACACAGTGCGGACCGAATCGGTGGGCGCTATTCTGGCAGTGTGATAAAGGATTGACTGCAGGAGCTTGGGAAAAAGAAAGGGCCCAACGCAGTTGGTGCCGAGTTGGATCTCGTAGCCTTGTGCTATTTTGCTACCTTCGCCTTTTGGACCAAGCATTACACCTGCATTGTTGAAGAAAACATCGAGTCTTTTCTCTTTTGTCAAGAATTCTCGCGCTGATGCCTTGATGGTTGATAAGTCGGTAAGGTCCGAGTGCAAATACATTGAATTACCCTTGGAGTCTGTTGCGTGAAAATTGATCCTCTCTATTGCAGCCAAGCATTTGGTTTCAGAGCGTGCAGCAATGTACACTTTGGCTTGTTTTGAGTAAAGAATGGAGGCGGCCTGGTCCTCAACGCCAGAGGAGGCGCCTTTTACGACGAATACCCGTCCAGTGAGAGAAGGGACATTGGCCTCGGTGAAAGCTGGGGAGGAGGGAAGACCTGCGAGAATCGTGTTGCCCATTTAACGCTCGTTGTAGGAAGCAAGTGAGGTATAGGAGAGTTGAGGCTAGTGGTAACGGCTAAGTCGCAGGTTGGTATAGACAACAGAAACCTGAAATCCACACTCAAATCAACGACTTGGACGTAGCGTCGAAGCACGGCGCATCTCCACCATGAACATTAACCTGATTTTTGTACACCGCAGCTGCCTAACCGATTGTTCAGACTGCGTTTGAGTGGCTATGAGGGCAATTGTAGCAATTTCTGTTTCAGGAAACGCGTGCGATGCGATTAAGCATGTAAGCAGACTTGAACGGCGCAACGATTCTACCTCTTAGGGCTGTGCGTTAGCATTCGCATCACAACGCCATACTTTGCGGAAGCTTTCAGTAAGAATGGGTTGACCGTTATTGGCCGATATGGTGGGCTTGTCACCATAGAGTCGTGTCATTGCACAAGGGTGAAGGCTAATCGAAAATTTGTGAATCGAGCCGAGAACTTCTTGTCTCCAAGCACTGATGAGCAGGCAATTTCGATCTAATGTGCTTGTTACCGACATATTGCGCAGGCATTGATATTATCGGTGCATGAAAAGCTAATACCGGATGAGTTGATGGGCTTGTTGCCCATTTATCATCTCAGTTCAGAGTGAGAATAAGCATAAGAGGTGCAATTCGTTACATGTCTTGGGGAGGGAACTATCGTTCGTGAGTATTTGAGTACATTTGCTCCATATCAACTCTATAGGAATGTCATTTCTCATGGTTCTTACCGCCATTACTCCAACTAGGGCAACACGCCGTTTTTGGAATGCATGTGCCGCTCGAAACCTCATTTCTGTTGTTTGGGTATCTAATAACACATCAAGCACGCTTTTCACGTATGCACTACAAGAGGACCAAGTTACTAATAGGCACCCCTTGTGCCTGCATACTGTACCTTCTCTTCACCCCAACCCCAACGGCCCTCTCGAAAATCGAGTACGTCTTCTCTCCACCGGCCACCATGACCATCGGAATCGGATTGTGCCTAGGCAGCCCGCTAGAAGTAGTTTGCGCAGCCTCCAGTAAAGGTCTTATCAAATAGTCAGAAGGCAACCCTGGTTCGTCCTCGTATGAGACGACCACAACGAGCTTCAGTGAAGACTTTGTGGGAGCAAAGGTGGGGATGTGTCGCAGTTTTTCATCAAAGTTGCAACCACCACGCTTGATTACGAGTATTTCATTTTCCTTGGATACGGAACTTGGGAGCTTCAGATCGCTCTCGCAGTTCTGGCCAGTAACGTAGATTGAACGAAAAAGTAGACTGCCTTGTGGTGCCCCATGAATGTCCGGGCCTAGCGCTTCATCGACCTCTGGCATGGGCGATACCCCGACACCCACAGGCGTAATAGCTGCGATGTACTCCCGCGGTGAAGTCTGGGGCTTGGGAGGCGGAGGAGGTGGAGCGGGAACCGTGATGAGACCGGCCATTTGTTGCAGGAGGGAGCTGAAAGCCTGCTTCATATTCGAGGCTACTTCTGGATTCGCTGCGAGTGCAGAGTCTATTTCGATTTCGGGCATCGGAGTCGTAGAGACTTCGGTAGTATTCATTGCATGGCTTGAAGGATCACCACTAGGAATCTGACATTGTTCTTCGCCTTCAAGTGGGGCAACGTCCACTACAAGATCAAGCATGGCCGAATCTTGGACTCGGGTGAAGTTCGGATCTAGAGGATTGACGACGTTTGATGCAGTATCCTTTGCGATAAAGATACTTTCGTCCTTACCCAGGAGTATGTTGTTGATGGCTTGTACACGGTACTGATTCTGATCCGTGGATTCCCCGGTTGCGAAGGGTACATCTTGGATCATGCCCAAACGAACGCCGCCCATGGAGTTGACTAGTATACCATTTCCGACACGTTGCAGAAAGCCAGGACCAATGACTGTATTAGGTGTGGTTGGGAACGTGATGTCGAACGTATGTCTTGCCGTGATCTTGGTGCAGATAGCATCAAATGGTACCAAATCCGGTGGTAGAGTCCATGGAAAATATGTGTAATTAGATGGAGATCGAACATCCGAAATCGATATACTTGGATGATCGCTTGAGTACTCGACTAAGGGTGATTCCAGATTTTCTCGGGTAGGCATCAAATGCAGGCGCGCTAAATTGGCTGCATGGAAGATGTCTTGTCGCGCTGCCGTCGCGGATATACTGAAAGGTAGCATTGCTGGAGGCACTGGGCACTTTGGCTCGTTGAAGCTGACCAGCGATTGCTCTGAGCCTGGCAGCTTGTGTATATGAGTCTTCGGTTTACGGGTGGTTCCCCGCCACCTGCGTGGTATCATCAAAGGGTGACCCTCGGTGCTGAAAACAAAGGGCGCATCAAGGTGGTTTAATGGATGGCCAGCATCGAAAAGCAAGAACAAGTATTTCGTGGTCTCTCCAAGAAAAAAGCTCTCCATTCGGTCGCTGCGTTCACCGCTTCGCACGTCCTGTAGTCCTGACCAGCCGCACTTTGTCCAACAACGCCGTTTTATGTCTCGAAGGACCATTTCACCAACATGCAAGTACCAGGGATCACGAGTAGCACGGTAGAGATGGTAAGTGGATTCGATAAACTCAGGTCTTCCACCCCACCAGCTCAAGCCGCCTTCAACGCTCCCTGTTGATGTAGACCACCTTTCAGGTAGAGCGGAATACCGAGTCCATAGAGCGGTGGCAATAAGGTGCGTTTCGGTAGCTTCTTCCAGATGGCCCATAGTGGCTAACAACCCCGGGTAAAAAGCACTCAAGCTGTCGAGCCAGAAAGCACGGGAGGCGCCGGTGTAGAGATCGGCTTGGACATAGTGAGGATGGACGTAATTACTCCCACGCAAGAGATGGCGCTTTATAGAGGCCTGCGAGTCTTGCCAAACACGCCCAAACGCTTCGGCAGTCTGGTGCTCGTCGGTCACCAGTGTACCATGTATTGACGTCGGCGTGCCACTGCCAGAAATCGGAGCCTGCTCATCGGGTAATGGTGAATTAGAGAGGAATACACTTGCTTTCGCTGCGTACTCATAGAAGCTATCGATGCCCGCACCGATACCCGTGTACCCATTGGCCCACAAGCCAGTTTCGGCGTCGATCCCAGATCCTACCAGGCCAATGGAGCTCTTTCTCTCCCAGACAGACCAGAACGCTCGCTTGGCCAGCTGTTCAAAGCGGGTGTCTCCTGTTAGCCGGCTCAGCGTTGTCAATTCGAGCACAAGGCTCCCAGCTCCTGCACTGCATGTCTCCGTGAGCTCTCCCAAGGGTTGCTGTGTGGGCAAACATTGTCCGGTCTCCGCATTCTGATTTAGGGGTGAGTTGACGTAGAAGGGGATGCCGTGCCGAAGGTTCACTCGAGGATAGGGCAAGCCTGTTGGGCTGTGAAACGCTGGTAAGAGGCGCCGACCAAGATCGTACGCCAGACGTAGCAGCTGCCCATCATAAACGAACCCACTCGGCCACGGTATAGCGTGTGCACCCTCCACTTCGTTTCTGGATCCAGCCGAAGGTCGCTTTCCAGCATCGTATCCCCGAATCGGCAGCTCTCCGACTGCAAATAGATGAGCACTCAAGAGACCTCCAAGGCCTCGGATGACCGTCTCGAAGACCTGGACCTTGCTGTCTACATCGAAGCCTCTAGCTCTCTTCCCCTTTCCAGTATCACCACTGGATCCATCCCCATATTGTTCCACTAACGCCTCCACGCTCTTTTGGAAATAGGCCAATGCCTTGTTCGAACCCTTGGTGCTCGAAGAAGATGATGCGATGATGGCCAAGGTCGAAAGACTGTCGATCAAAGTCACAGAGTAATTGCCCAGCGGATCATTGAGCTCGATATGGCCAGGATTGGCACGATCCCTGGTCAGGGGCTTGCAAGAAATAGGTTTCAATTCGTCTTCAGGGAACGCATGTTGAAGATAGTTGTCGTAGCCATGGTAAAATATGTGCTCAGCTTCTTGCCTACGATGTAAATCATTAGTGCGGCAGTTGCTGCTGTCGCGGCTGGGCACTGACCTCATTGCTTTGATCTGCGCATCGTGCATGCCTTGACCGCCGGCGGCCCACAGGCACAGTATGAGGAGGCATGGCAAAAAGATCAGCCCCTGAATTGTAATGCGACTGGCCTCTGTCTTCCATCTTAGCAGCATCACCGAGGGCAGTCCAAGGCTCTAAGGACATGACACCAGAATTGATTGAAGTTAAAATGAACATCGCATGGCAATAGATCATGCACAAGCCATTATCAACTGTGCAGAGACTTCATATGTATGAAGGCCAGCTTGTCCGCATCGCCGCATCGCTGGCCGGGTTTGGACTAGCATGATATAAAAGCTTGGCAAGAATATTCTTGCTGAGTCTGACTCAAAACATTATCTTAGCCCGCGAATAAAGTAAGCAATTCGAATGATTGCGCCTGGGGACCGACAGAATCGATAGCACATATTTGAAAGCCCTAAATATGGCGACAGACCTCACGGCCCAGGTTTTGGACACGCTGTCCCAGAGCGACGGGACCATACTCAGCACTGATGCCTTCCCCAACATACCATCTACCGAAGTCAAAGCCGCTCTAGATAGGCTGAAGTCAAGAGATATGGTGGCATATGATACAATAGACAAGGATGAAGCTATATTGACTCCAGAAGCTGAGGGTGTAGCCGCCAATGGGAGCCCTGAAGCAAAAGTTTTCGAGGCAGTCCAGAAAGCTGTGGAAGGACTGAAGATCACAGATCTGCCAGTACGTTGGCTCAACTGTACGCCAGCTTGTCTGGGCAGATAGTGAGCAATGGGTTGATCAGCATGACAGAAAGCCGTGGGTAAAGAAAACGCGAGTATTGGACAGGGCAAGGCTTTGAAGTCAGGCTGGATCACAAAAGACAGGGACCTTCTGAAGGCAAAGGTATGTCGATACAATACAGCTCAGCGTTCCGTACTAATGAGTCACTCCTAGGCAGACACGATCACAGACACGAGTCAAGAGCAATTACGAACAATTCAAAGTACACGTACATACCCTGATGCGAAGGTCCTCACAGATCTCAAGAAGAGGAAGCTGGTCAGGGTGCAAAAGGTCATAAGCTACGGATTTAGGAAAGGGCCCAAGTTTGCGAAGCAACTTGTCAAGGAGGAGACAGACTTGACTGCCGAGATGCTTGCCAACGGGACGTGGAATACTATCAAGTTCAAGCCATACAATTTCAAGTCGATGGGTGCCCCAACGATGAGTGGAGCATTACATCCCCTGAATAAAGTACGGCATGAGTTCCGGCAGATCTTCTTCGAGATGGGCTTCGAAGAAATGCCGACCAACAGGTAGGGAGACTACAACCTTTGGCGTCATCCTTGCTAATTCCCGGCCAGATACGTTGAGACCGGCTTTTGGAACTTCGACGCCCTCTTTGTCCCCCAACAACATCCTGCTCGTGACCAACAAGACACCTTCTTTATCTCAGACCCTCCCTCCGCCGACCGACCTCGCGCAGATCCGGAGGAGACCCAACACCTTCCGAATGGCTCTTTGCCAGACTCGGTCTCAGAGAAGCCGCCTAAGCAAGACTACGAGCAATATTGGAAGAACGTAAAAGAAGCCCATGAAAAAGGCAAATATGGCTCTATCGGCTACCGCTACCCTTACAATGAAGATGAATCCCTCAAACTTGTCCTCCGAACCCACACCACCGCGATCTCAACATACATGCTCCACAAACTCGCCGCTAACCCTCGTCCTGCTCGCTACTTCTCTATAGACCGTGTCTTCCGTAACGAGACTGTTGATGCTACACATCTTGCCGAGTTCCACCAAGTCGAAGGTGTCATTGCAGACTATGGCCTTACGCTTGGTGGCCTGATCGGCTTCATGGAAGTCTTCTTTGCGAAGATGGGAATACATGGGCTGCGCTTCAAGCCGGCCTACAATCCATACACCGAGCCTAGCATGGAGATCTTCGGCTACCATGGTGGGCTGAAGAAGTGGGTCGAAATTGGGAACAGTGGTATGTTCAGGCCGGAGATGCTGGAACCCATGGGCCTGCCAAAAGATATGAGGGTCTATGGATGGGGTCTGAGCTTGGAAAGACCGACAATGATCAAGTACGGTGTGAATAATATTAGGCAGCTGCTGGGGCATAAGGTGGATTTGAATTTCGTGGAGGAGAATCCTGCCGTAAGGTTAGAGAAGGATTAGATCTGCCAGAACATAGCAACGTCCGTACCGCAAGCAATGGTAGCTATCCCAGGCTATTTATTCTTCGTGGCGCCCAACTACACCAGGAGCATATCATAGCAATTGCGTATGCTGTCGCTCAAACAATAAAGGAGCGTAAGGTGGTGGACACCTCAACAAAGCACTCACAACCATGCCAACTCCAACAACCTTGAAAAAGCTAACAAGAATTCCCGCTCGCACACCAAGACGCCCAAATTCATGCCCATTTTTCTATCATTGTTATTCATTGATCACAACTTGGAAGCTCGCAGTGCACCCTGCCCAGGTCCACTATCCACTACTTTGCCACACCCCAGGCTTTTCTGAACCCACGAAAGGACATCTTGGCCGATGTCTGCGATGTCTAAAGCCAGGTCTGCCATTCCTCCAGCGATAGATTAGAGCAGCTCAAGCTCGGCAAGGTAGAAAGCAGTTGGCTCTGCAAAATCAGACCCGGGAGGAAAATTGAATAAGGAATATGAAGCCTACAGAGCCAGAACCTGGTGCATCTGTTGATGATACGAGAGTGTACACGGGGAGCAGAGATTTGGGTTACAAGTATTGGGGAGTGAAACCTCCGGAAATGGACATCGAACATTATTGGGCCATTCGTGACCCTGAGAAAAGCAGGGACCAGGCGGAAACCTACCATAAGCTACCCGATTCAGCGTCGACAGTAGCGTCGCTACCATAGGAAGACTCTCCGCCTGGTACGAAGCGAAAGCCCGGACGGCCTCGAAAGTCACCAACGGTTAATGACGACGATAGAGTCAAGAAGGCCACCACCCCACCTCCAAAGACCAACGAGAATACTCGAAGGTCAGGGGCTGACAAGGTTGATGATGCGAATCCGAATATCGGCGAGCAGAGTCGTAAGACTACAGCCAGTAGCTCCAAGCCTGGGAGGCGGGGCCGAGGTCGGCCAACTGTCAATGGGTCTCTCGTCGAGGAGATATCAAGAGTGGCAACAAAAGGGACTCGAAAAGGTGCGAAGCGTGGACGGAAACCTGGCCCAGGCAACACGGAGAATACCAGCGATATAGCAGAAACGGCAGGATTTACGTCGATGGCTAAATCTAGGCGCCGTACGCCTGCAAGTACTCTTACCACAAAAGCGAATACTAGGCAGCAAACAAAATCGCCTGTTCGTGGTAACGCAAAGGTCACCAAATCCAAGAGGAAGAAGGAACGTCCGTCCACTCATACCATGCGCACGAGGGCCAGGGGAATTGCAGAGCCTCGAAAACTTCTATGAGTGCAGTGCGGCGGAGGACTCCTGATACAGACTTAATTCACAAATATGGATCAGTGCTATAATCACTGTACGATAATCAGCTTGATACCCGCGAAAGACTTGCCTGCTTCCCCAAAGCCGGTGTAGGCCTGAGTGACTGGGGGATGTCTTGCGAGAATGAATTGTTTGTAGATTGGGCTGAAATTCAGGGTGCATGTTACAAGAACAGCTTGCTCGAACACTCGGGTAAGGATTCAGGGGCTTGTCCCATAAATATTGGGTACAGCGGGCAATGGGCAAGGCATAACTTCTTTAGGTTGGCTTGCTCGGGTGCTGGAACAAAGAATCTGGGCCGCAAATAGAATTATCTAAAACCTCGAGATGCAGCAAGACTATATGTTGACCTTACCATGTCTGCTGTAAGTTTTAGGGCGCGACCTACTTTTGTCACTTGCGTCTATAACTTTCCACCACATCATGGAACTTGTTCACTCCCAGTATCGACAGATTCCGTCTCTATCTATTTTCAGAAATCGTCTAGTGTCTGCGTATAAGTGCCTTGGTAACAGTTCAACTTCTACGGCAAAACCCTGCCAAGACAAATGTCAGCGGAATCTCTGGTCTGATCTTACGGTGATTGAAGATTGGGTTCGAAGCAACGATGTGAAGATGGGCTCTACATGTGTATGTTCTAGAGTGACTATATTGCCCATTGTGAGAGCAAAACTCAAGAGAAGACCCCGAGTGCAGCGATGAAAACCAATGCTTATGACCCAATTTGAAAATCTGTGGCATTTTCAGAAAAGAAACCATTATTGAACCGCTACACATAGCGAGATGATGCTCTTCAAACCTATCCCTGTATGGATTTCATTTCAATTGTGTCAGATCCACTCACTGAAGTAAGTTCGAGACTGACTTAGTGGCTTCGACTCTGTTCCCCACACCCATGGCGTAGCCGATTACACGCGTCATCGTCATCCAAGTCGTTATATCTTCCAATCTGTTCTAAAACTGCACCTCAATTTCGAAGGATATCCCGGATTCAAAGGCGTGCATACTACATTGTGCGGCAATGGACACCATGGCCCTGGCATTTTCTGTTCCAATTGATTCACCTTTTCTGGCTTGCTCCCATCATTGTCTTCCTTATTTTCAATTTACAGAACCGTGTCATCGGAGCCAGCGTCTGGTGCCCGTTTGGCAAGTGCGCCTCGAATGCTTTCAACAGTGCCACTGCGGTCAAATACAACAAGACGGATCATGACACACTGGCAGGGCTGCAATTTGCCGCTCAGGCGATTCAGGTCTGGTTTTTGATCATTGCGACTGGTTTGCTCTATGATATTGCGCTGTTTTTCGCTCAAAGCCCCCAAGGTCTGCCAATTGGATATCTCATGACACACCTTCACTTCGGAAATTTGAAGAATCTGATGAACACACAGTTGTGGACTTCGGCTTGTACCCATTCTACACCTTCAACAGGGCTGGCTCGTATCCATATCGGGTTGATTTTGTTCGCGCTGCTCGGCGCCCTTTTGACGATCATGGTCAGCTTAATGGGCGCCGCAGCCGCTGTTCTGCTTATACCGACGCTTCAGTGGGTCGAAACAGAGCAGGTAGCACAGCAAGAATTCGACAACATTGCCTTGGCCCAAAATCCCCTGGGCGCGTTTTCTGATAGTTGTGACGACACGCAACTGGCAGCTGGAAGTTTCTCCTGTACCGCAAATACTTATGGACCAAGCCTAGATGCGGGGGCTGCTACCGCTCTCGCGTCAACGAAACAGTTTCAACAACCGAATGGACTGGCAAATGTAGGGACCTCGCAGGAAGCCGCTAAAAAATTTGCACTCAACGCCTCCGACGACCGTGCAGTAATCTGTGTAGCTATTCGACAGGTAGGTTCACTATGGGGTTTCTTCCCAAAGTACTTTAGAACAAAACGGGATGTCAGCCTTTCAATCCTCATTGAATGTGTCTCAGGAGAGCCCAACATCAGTCTAAAGTTGGTATGCTGACTTCATTATATTGAAAGGTTTTGCGAGATGTCTCTTGATTACCTAGCAGTCATAGGAGAGCCTCACTACTATTTGAGAGCTGTTGGAGTGACTGAAAAGCGGGTCGCAGATCCACGCTTCCGGACATCGCTTCAGACTATACTGTATAGACAAGGACCAGCTGTGGGCCTACAGGCCAATTGCTATGCAGGGAATGTGTCGATCACACACGTTGCGGATGATAGGGAGATTCACTGCTTCACCCAGTGGTCGATTGGCCCTGAATCCAATTTTGCAAAAGTAAGAGTAGTTTTGGCTTGAATGCAGTGATGAGTCTAACAGCTTGAGTGTATTCGCGTCGGCCTAGGGTTCAATGACACTAACGAGCAGTCTCACTTCTGGCTAGGTCAGTCCGACCCGTCCACTCAGGAGCGACCGACTGCGGTAGATTCGTACTTCTCGGGTCAAGCCACATTCTTCAATGAGACGGAGGACTTTGGCTCGGGCATTGTTCCCTGTCTCAACAATGAAACAGCACCCAGCTGTGACTGGGACAAGATTTTTTCCGCTGAACTCTCCGCCAACCTCAAGAATTCTTCTGTGAACAGCGGCGTGATTTCGTACTCAATCCCTAATTATACGAACAGCCAAGCAAGAGGTTGGTGTGATGCAATGACCTATCTTGGTTTTCCGACCTATTCTCTTGACACATCTGTCTACAGCAACGAGCTACATCTTGTGCAAATGGACGGATTCAACATTAGCAAAATCCGTAAACCCCTCGTCGTGAGCCCTGACTGGTTCCTAGCCGCATGGTCTGTGGATCGGAACGGTACCGCGGATGGGAGTCGACAGATCACTAAGGAGCTTAGGAAAACCTTGAGCGGATTTTGGGAGGATCAAAGCGACTTGAACGCGCTCCAACTCTTCTACTACCATACATACCCTCTTGGTATGTATATTTCTCAGAGAATCCTGCCTTATTTCTCATGGTACATTGGGTAGCTACCCATAAGTCACGGGTATATGCAGGAACACCACGAGTGTCTGCTGCTGGAACACGTCTCGCGATTACACTCGTCGTTCATAATAGGCAATGCTGACTCCAGATCGCTTGTAGGCCAAGCCATGTCCATGGTAAATTACCACACCAACCCACCAAAACCGGGGGACAGAATCAATCCTGATCGTCCAGTCTTCGTCAATTACGCACAGCTTCACGTATGGGCTTGGGGGCTCAGCCGGCGGATCTCAAAGTTAGGTGTCGCAATTGCAATCTGCGGATGCGTTTGTGTAGTTGCTAGAGTTTTGCTCGGCTATTTAGTGCCTCGAAAGCGGTATTCTCCAGTCGAATTGGTCGTTGCTGCGCTTCAATATCAGCTAGATGGAGATTTCAAGGGTACGGGAATGCGGGACATGGCACGAGTCAGGTATGCTATCCAGGAAGAATATGATGGAAAACCGAGGTTCGAACCCGAACAGAGTTGTAAGACTTCAGCAAGATGAGCCGTTACCCCGATGAGTATGAAGAGAACAAGCTCGCCGATTGCGTAAATGCGATAGGCTGAACTTCCAGGATAAGTGACAGTCCTCGGCGTTGGCACAATCGTGTAGTATTACACTTTCTCGACGTAATGATTGCCAACAATCTTGACGGCTTGCGTGGTGGATGAAGTATATTTCGCTGTCTTTTTTCTCATGTCAGCGTCAATGGCGGGCTGGTCCTTGCTCTCAGCTGACTGGGAGGACGCCTTCGAGCCAGGCACACAAGTCCCGGATCTCTGGCCCTGTTGTAGAATGTGCCATGCCCTCGTACAGGTGTGCCTCCACGCGCTCACCTTCCCAATCCCTCAATTTATCCCTGTAACCTGTAAATATCCGTCTCGGTACCAGTTGATCCCTCGATCCATGAGCAATGAACCACTTCGTCGTGGCAGTGTCCCCCTCTTTCCTCTCCATGATAGCTTTGCCCACGTTCTCATTCAGTGGCATGCACCCAGACAACCCCACCGCCCCAGCCAACTTCCCCTTGTACCTGCTTATCAAACCATGAGGAGCGAGATCGCACAACCCTGACTGAACCCTCCCCCCACGATCTTCTTGACTGGTACACCTTCCCTCCACCTCTGTATCGATCAGCCCGCAGATGTAGACCACACTCTTTGTCATGCCATCCTCATCGTCTTCCTCATCACCCTCCTCGGGGTCGGGCTCACCAGATCACTTGGGCACTGGTATAGGCGAGAAAGGCTTCGGCATATACCAGGCCTCAGCCATGGCGTCGCGGTTCTGTGGGGCGTTCGGCAGGACCCATTTTACATGGGGGAGCTTCTTCGCGGAGTGAATCTGGGAGACGAGATCTATACCACAAAGCAGACATAGTCAGGCTCATGGGTTTTCGAGATAGTATGGCGGGAATGGCAGACCTGTCCAACCATGGGCGTCGTCCCCGAGGCCGTGGAGAAATATGATGGTTGCCGGCGAGCTGGCAGAAGGTTCTGGAGCAGCTATAACGATGGGGGCCTCATTAGACATTCTTTATGGAGTTTCAGGCCAGAATTATACTGTAAGCTACGTTCTGGAAGCAGGAAGCCTGCCCGCATGCAGGATGTGGAGACCATAGTGTGTTGGCGGAGAAATGGGTTCCTTCTGTCCGTGAGATCAGACTTAGAATATCTAGAACTATCTACCAATGCATCTTCCGGTCATCAATATCCAAACTGTTCTGTTACTAAACACTTATCGTATGGATATAATAACAGTATTACTTTCGACTAATTGGGTGGTGAATCTAATAATAGGATGCCCATCAGATGCTCGAGTAATAGAGCAACGCTTGTATGCGTTCCAACAACGCCGTAAAGGAAACCTGACCTCGTCAATCTCCAGTTGACACCGAGGAGAGTATACCCAGAAAATCTGCGGCTTTGTCTCGTAGACTGACGATCTGAAGAGGCCCGACGGAGCACGCAGAGGTTGTGATTAGGTTGTGTGTTGACGCCAATCTACTTCATTTCCAAGTCAAAAATGCTCTTTCAGAATGAAGAATGCGCCGTGAGACAAATCTTAAATCAAAAGCTACGCTTGGGTGATGCCTCGGGACTCGAAACAGAGTAAAGAATGAGACGAAGAATGCTAAAAAGGTAACGCACCTGTGTCTGTGTGCCATTCAGTGCTGGAACTCGAGGTTTTCGGCGTAGTGCGACCTATTGTCACCATATCAGTGATTGCTGTTGAGACACGAGTGAATTTGTTGGGCCTTGTCTCACCGGGTCTCCCCAATCCTCCTACGTTATGCTCGTACATCTTTCGTGCTGTCTCAATAGCCATCGCTTGCGTCATGCTAGACCCTTGCTCTTGGTTGACAACCATGCGGTCAATAAAATGCATCTCCCTGGGAAACTCGCAAGTGCCCTGACAGCACTCATACGGACATCGGTGCCCGGCGTAGCAGTCCAGGTAGGCGCATGCTGTCCCGTATTTGCAATGTGTGTACTTCGCCAGGTCCTGGAGAACTCGACGGACTGGCTCGTTGATGGTACCATGCACGAATTTGCATCCTCCGCCGTACGGACAGTAATGAGGACCTCGAAGGTGGTATTCGTTACACAATCGCTCGTGCTTTTTATCCTGAAGCAATTTGCGATCCAGCTGTGAGGACACGATTGGAGGGTCGATCCGTTGGCCAGCGCTGTTCCGAGGGACATTTCCTACAGGTCTCGGAGGCCCTGGAGCGATGATCCGCGGCGCTTCAGGTAGAATCTGCTGAAATATGGAATTATAGATCGTCACCTCCGTGATCTTCGCTGTCGTGAGTTTGTTCGGGGCTCGCATTTGCATGAGTTGTTCAAACCCCTTATGTGTGGGATTCCCAAAGATTATGTGCTTGCAGTAGTCGTCATTGAGATGCAGGAGGTAGGTCTCTGTGGTAACGAGTCAGCATAGTTGTAGTTGCATTGGGGGTACACTTACGTCCAATCCACCACGCGTTGCTGTTGCCAACGTCATCGAATCTCGACAGAGGATGGGCAACGCTAAAACCACTCTGAAAGCCTGCGAAGTCTGCAGGGCTGGTGATGAAGCCCTTTGCGTAGTATCCTTGAGCAAGATCTTTTACGTCTCCATACAGCTGGATTAGGACTGCCGGACCTCTGAAGCCCATCTGAACCCCCCTCTCCTTGAGTATATCTGTGACCGAATTTCGAAACATTTGTTCTGCTTTGATTCCCCCATCGAAGCCGCCTTGAAGCAGCCCTTTCAAGATCTGCAATTGAGATAGTGAGCAGAATTTGAGAGGCATTGAATATCGAGGTTCGACCTACCTCCAAGCAACCAGCATCAACAAGGACTGAGACGTAATTGTCAAATGACTACCAACCAAGAATGGATGTTGAGCAAGACTGGGCCAAGATGTTGTTCAACTATGGTTCAGGTTTGGGCAGACTGACCTGGTCATTATAGCCGAACTTGAATTGCTGTCCTGGCCCAAAGCGTATCGGATTCATGTTTGACCCGGCCACAAGTCTGAAGGCTCCAGAGCACAGACAAAAGATGATGAGGGTCGAACAAAAAACGATTGTGACTCGTGCTGCGTTATGTTGGTTAATTTGATCGACGTATTTGAAAAAGATTGCAGCGAGATATACTTAAGAATGATACAGAAGCATACAGATATATAGAAGGTGATGAGCTGGTACAGTGCACCTTGAAGAGTAGGCTGTGCATGACATGGGAAGATATATGTGTACGTTCGGCTTGGTGACTCGAAGGCAGGCGTATAACTGCCTCACGTGCGCAGCATTACACCACACCATGATCGAGCCGCAGTATCAAGGAATATAAGAGGGGTAAACATCAATAGCAACCCTTATCAGGTTTCCACCCCTCAGTGTTCCTACCGCTATCTTGTGCAACGTAGTGAACAGCCAGTAAATTACATGGCTTGCCACCGATCAGCCACCGTTGCTACCTGCTCTGTGCTGTGTCGGTGAACATGTGAATCAGGAGGGTTTCAGCTGGCTGTTATCCAGTCACATGGAAGATCCTGAGCAGATTTGCCGGACAGGAGGGTCTATGCCAAGGTGGAAAGTATCAGGCCTCGTCTACACCTGACAGTGAAGGTCTTTAAGACACGCCACAAATTCACCGCATATCCCTACGACTCTCTCCACCATGCCCTCGTTCAACATCCGACGGAGTAACTGGGGGCTGTGCTACTTTTGACTCAGTCTTGTTTGTGCTTCACAGCTCAAGTGAAACGATTTGGCCACCGCAGATTCTACCCTGGACTCGGCCATTTCTGCTGTATCACTTTCGAGACTCCGTGATTCTCCGTCATTCACTTCCTTTGACTACAGGCCTGAACTACCCGTAAGACTCAGCTGATTTCAGGCATGGACTCAAAACCCCCAGACGATCGTAAGGCTCTTTTCACACCCAATCTTCCCGAATTAGTGCCGCCTCCGCCCTTCACACTTCAAGCCCAACGGAGCAACCAGATCTACGGGCAGGGAAACAGGTTGAAACAGGACCTTGTCTGGAGTACGTATAATTGTGTGTATTTATGCTACTACCTCGACTACCTATCCCGAATATATGTCTGCAACAGCTCAGGGTGGGATCACAACACTACCAATCACGACCGCGAAAACCACAAATGATAATCGTAGACTCAGCTCTTGAACTGCAGACCTTGCGAAAGGGGTCGTAGGACCAATACCAGCACTTGCACTCGCACTTGCCAACGAGCCTGTGCTTACAGAAGAACTACCACCACCAATCGTCGAAGTCGTATTTGACGTTTGCAGTCAAGTTTCATTAATGCAAAGACCTTTTCCACCGTTCTTCATGCCTTTCGCTATTCTCAACCACGCATCCTGCACACTGATAATGATTCAGCCATGTAGTTAGAAGCTGCACTCCGTATTGGGAGCTCGAGTAAAACGCAACGGCGTCTCGCTCTTGACGCCCTGCGCAATGTTGTTCAAGAAGTCAGGATCAACATTGATCGGAGGCTGCTGGGTTAAAGGCTCGATCAATTGCGTAGCGGATACTATTGTCGCCTAATTAGCGTCAGAAGCACTGGCCACCGTTCATCAATCTTGAGAGCGTCTGTTGCGATTTGCTTGATGATGGGGTATCGCAGGTCCTCAGCACCTTGAACACCTCCAATCATGGTCATCGGCTGGTTGTTGGGTCTGCCGCCTGCAACTACTGTGCTTACTTGCCCTTGGCTGACTGATCAAGAGATTGGCGAAGAGGCCACAAGTGGGCGAACATTGACCGTCTGATAGGAGGCACCTTATACTTGTTGATTAATTTCGTATGTAGGGTTGCCTCGCCAGGCAAAAGAAGCATGATACGCAACGTCGAACACATGGCTGCTTGGTCGCTGAGAGGCCTGGCTCAAAAATAGCAGCTCGATCATATGTCCTCCATATGGCTTTCAGAATCGAAACATGTACAATCGGATTCCTGCCAGATCTCGCTACAACTCAATTTTTGGTCGCTGCAAGCTGGAATAGCATCATAGGCTACCCTGATGTCTTAGCGCACAATGGCTACTATTGGTAGATGCTGTATGAACATAAGATGTCATCGCTGTCTCAGAATGCTTGCCCTACAGCTGCTCTTCACAACATTATAGCCTGTGACCGGGTTTGACACTTTTGTAAAAAGTATAGCTTCTCCATCGGTATCTACACCTCTTCGACTCGAAACACAAATATTTCTCAACATGGTGCAACGTTATCCGCAGCTTCCTTTTGTGTGTAGAACAGCGCTACTCGCGGGTACTCCTACTCGTCCCAAGAATGTGAAAGCTGACCTTGACCACGGCCGCTGCCGAAGACCTTCCAGGTGGTGGCACAGCTCATCACGGTATGCTGATCATGAGTGTTGCGTCAGCAATTGTGATTCTTGCCCTCATTGGCGGGCTTGTTCTGACCTATCTGAGCTTCTACACCGCCCCACGAGAGCAGAAGCTGTATATTTTGACATCGTAATACCTGCTTTTGCTATCAGAGCTTGACAACGTGCGCAGAATACTCCGAATCGTCGTGATCCCTGCCGCATATGCGATCTGCGATGCACTTAGCATTACATTCTATCACGAAGCACAATTCCTGGCTCCCATTCCCACGCTCGTCGAAGCTATCGCTATTTGTGCCCTTTCGAGCTCCAGAGGATGTTCAAGCTGCAGATTTCAGGCGCCGTAACCCTTACAACTGCCATTGGTTCTGACACCAATCCTGTATTTCACCCGATCGATGTTCTTTTTGTCATCCAAAAGATCTCCAGCAGAGTGTCTAGATCGTCATTCAGGCCTAGATGAAGGTAGAATTGCTTCACGCCCCCATCGACCACGATAGCATCCAGGAACCTATACTGAGTCTTCTCTTTCTCCAATTGCAGCATCGGCCGTAAAGGGCCAACGTAATGATCCCAACCAGCATTGTTTGAGTCTTCGACCAGGCCAGCATCCTGCCACGTGCCTTCGGCTTGGCGCATGTCAGCCTTCTTGAGCGCACCGGTTGGGTAAGTTGCTATCGAATAACCATTGCTGAGGACCATATCACTGCCGAACTGCCATCGCTGCAAAAAACAGTCTCCGCAAACATCAGCCACGTAGTGCATAGCATGTAGTGGAAACCATGTTCCATAGCCACCTTCGTCCCACCAACCTTCTTTCCAATGGTGGAATGATAACAGGCGACGGCCACTTTCCAATAGTCCAGAGCGATCACCATGGATGTCGATCTGATGCAGCCCAGCTATGTGTGTCAGCCGTGTGCTCGAATGCCAATTGATGCATTCTACAATCCGCAGATCTCCTGCGCCTGCGCCAGACCTTCGCTTACAATCTTCGTAGTTCTTGTCTAAGACTGCTGCCATTGGAATTGACAGGAAGACACCTGCGCCACCGAAGCCCATCATGCCGTAACGAACAACAGACCACCATTCTTCGGACATTCCTCCAATGTACCACTCTTGACTATGGTCATATTTGTCGAGCACGTCGACTAGGGCGTGCATCGCTGGGAAGAACGTGTCGTCATCAATAATTGTGATCCATTTGGTTTTCTCGTTGCGATGGCTGTACATTAATTTGACCAGAGAAAAGTATCGCTCCGGCATGTTGTCTCTTCTGTCCAATGGTTTTACTATTTTCACGTCCATTCCTAAGCCGCGCATCTTTGCTTGCATCGCTGCCATCCCCACTGTGTCGGGTTCGGTGTCGTCTGGCCCTTCAACGATGATGAATAGCCTGGATTTCGTATACGGCAGCCATCGCAGAAAATACGGTATTGAGGTGTCGAGGCGATCTAGAAGGGTTGCCACCCCGAACATCATGTGTGAGGCATCAACAGGCTCTCGGGGAAAGTCCGGAACATCGAGCATCAAAGGTTCCTTGCAATGTTCCAATTTGACGTTCACATTATCAGATATGTCAATCATCTGACCTTCTGAAAAGAGTGGCTCATCGATCTTGGTGAGGGAAGCTCGCTCGAGGCCAGGCTTTGGATGAACGATGATATCGCGGCGAGCATACTTGATGGGAAAATCAATGCTCAGATCTTTGAGCCAATCCAAGCTCTTTGGACACGAGTCAAGTGTAAAATTAGCAGCCGCGACTATCGGCTTGGGAGCTATGGGGATGTCGATCTGAGGGAGTGTCGTGGATGGTGTTGTTCTTATGTATACTACGACTGAAAAGGTGAGAAATATCAGGACGACGGTCAGCCATGCTGAGGTGCGAGTACGTAGTAGCATTGTGTTCGGCTCCTCCTTGTTGTGGCCGTGTGGTAGGATCTAGGACTGCTCAATGCCCGTGGTGTCTTTGTAGTTCAATAGTAAAGTTTGTTTGGGTCATCGCCTTTGTACGCTGTCTCTGGGAGTCACGACTGCCGGGAAGCATGGTCAAATCCTGGAATGTCGTCTTTCGTTGCCTGGTAGTAGCACTAAACATGGTCGCAAAGCGGAAATCGTTTGAAAAAAGCGGCACTCAAATTCAAGCGTTGCGTCTCAAACATATTACAAACATAGTAAGTAATAATTGCTATTCCTGAAATGAAGCTCTGAGCAAATACGAATAATGATGCGTCATTTGCCAAAATGAAGTACCGACATTGTAAAGAGAAAGAGTGTACAGTGATTATAGCAGAGACCTGAGCAGCGCAAAGGATCTTCCTACGTACAGCCCCAGGTTTCACCTTGTTGTAGAGTGCCGCCTGCGAGCGTGAGACGGACAAGCTTGGCTGTTGGGATGGCTGTGCCGCTGGGATGTAGGATCCGCTCCAGTCATTCTCCAATCCATATGAATTTTCAACATCATAATGGATAGGAGTCACCAAGTACTCCTGGGATGATGCGCTGGGCTAGTTGCTAGAGATGGTGGAACATACCACATATATGTCTCAAAGAGTGTGCTGGAATGGTGAGAAAGTATGGATTACGTTGGTGGTGGTATGCTCTGGGGCAGCGGCCGCTGCGGCTGGAGGATCTTGGCAACCATTAGCCCTACATAGCGCGGCACAGGGGCACGAGGGGGCCACGGAGGCGGGCGGTGCTTAAATACCATGTACCGTGTTATTACCGTTACCCTCGCAGTACGTCTCTTTTATTTTAACAGCCTTTAGACAGTCCTGTAAATATACGCAACTAAGAATATTACTGTACTAGTTTTATACACAGCCTATAGTTCTTGCTGAGTCAGCCATAAACAAGGTCCGGTTTTAAAATATCCGCCGCGTCCCTCCTAGGTAGTATGTACCTACCCGACCCACATCGGTCGCAATGGTCGCGATCATTCGTAGCAATGATTCCCGCGAGAAAATCGGCTGAATCGAACGATTCTGGCCCTAGAATTTCGAAAGCGTTGATACATCTCCGCTACTTATAGATCCGAGTATTAGCCTTGGCATTCATAACAATGCTTTTAATGTACCTTAATATACCAGAGGAGGCCCTAAATACGGTAAATAATAAGAGGATGTACGTAATTTAAAGAAGGAAAAAATCTTTACCAGTAATTCTACTGTTCTAAGCTTTTACCGCTACGCTAGATATAACCCTTCTCCATAATACGGTGGTAGTAGAGTACGTGTCATCACTAGTACGTAAGAACATCAGTGCCCGTAATAATACCGAGCGCCTAATTTTTACGGTCCTACAGCGGTATTTCTATTTTTTACGGTACTGATACCGTTTTAAGCCCTCGTAGCTTTCCGCTAAGGTATGCAGGGGGCTCTTGGATTGGCGCAAACGCATGGCAGTATGCAGCCGTCCTGACTCTGCCGGCTGGGTTGAAGCTGGCATTGCTTATTTCCAAGTAGCCGGCATGGAACAGCCCAGGCAAGTCACACCTCTCCACTGCCTCTCGTTGAATGGCACAAGTTGGCCCATGTTGATGATATTCTTTTGCCACCATGCAGGATGGGTAGGTATCTTGGGACGACACATATTTTGCGTTTGCACTCACTAAATCAGCGTTCCCCTCAAGACTCGGCATAAGTCTCAAGTACAAGGAAGATTGCACTTGCCTACTTGGTGAAAGACCGGCGAAATCACTCAATACATCTAAATTAGTGTATACCGTCGGTTTGATCCAGAGCGAGAGATCATGGCCTTGTGCGCTTTATTATCCTTACTTGCAACAGTGATTGCTCCTGACCAAGTTGTTCTAGCTGAAATCTTCACCTCTGCTGGAAGTTCGATCCACTCTCTTCTTTGTACGAACAAACATTGCTTCTAGGCTAGACAGTAGCCCATGTTCCCAGGATACTTGCAAGGCCCACCTTGCAGCAGCTGCTTCCCTCATTCCATTCGTGGCGGCTCGATGAACGCGAGCAGTATGCTGAGCGAATGGTTCGTCTCGCTAGTCACAGCCTGTTGTAAGATCACAAAGTCATTAGGGATGTATGTCTTCTTACACAGTCCAGCTTTTTAATGATCTTGGCGTCATATTCAGCAAATCTATGAAGCGATGGGATATCGAAATTTTCAAAAATTAGCAGAAACACCAAACGCAACGTCAAGGATAGCGGCAACTGCAAAGCTAATGACAATTGATCCTCAGAACCCTTCACCAGTCTATAGCGTGCTCTTCCTCCATCGTTGAAGATGGTAAAACCGCTAACGCAGCCCTACACCTAGTCTTTCGGTGAAGTGATACTCGGTACGCTTCCCTCTCTGGTTCTGCTGTCAGCCCCCGACGACGACCCACTTATCAAATCTAAAGTAATCCTAACGCCAATCGTCAAATCATCACTCCGGTACATAACTTCAAAAAGGTCCGCCAATCCCAAAGTAGCAGACTCCCATAGTCGCTCTGCCATAGTCTTCACAAACGACCACGGAATAGTATCCCCAATGCAAGAGAACGACAGCCGAACTCGCCCACTCGAGTCGTCCACATTGAAGCTCTGCATTTGTGGAAGCTGAGACCATTCATCCTGGGCTTTATAGGCGATGTCGAAATAGAAGTTTTCGAGCATCTGAGTTGTTTCACGCATTGCTTCCGCAAAGTCGGTTTTGGCGCTTAGTAACGCAACTCCAAGTTTGGTGAAATGTAGATGCTTCATCTTAATGGTCCGTATCGCAGGCGTCACTCCCGGCATCATTCGTGCATGCAAATTGCCCACTTTTAATGCTGCGTGTTGGTTCTGGGCATCGTGAGCGAAAATCTGCGGAGATGGCGTGTCGGGCCTCCGCGGTGATCGATTCAGGAACAGATCTCTAGTGACGAAGACGACCGTTGGCCTGGCCGTCGCCGCGGTGAAGATGAGGACGAACAGGAGCAACTCGGAGAGGCGTACGAGAGTACACTGTGAGCTAAACATAGTGCCCTCGTGCTGGTGAATCTAGTGATCAGTGATGCTATTTTGCAAGTGTGGCGGTCTCTAAAGATGGTTTTACTTAAATGTGCAGGGTCAAAGAGCCAACAAGGGGGTTTTATGGGTCAGCTGATCTCGAGAGCTATCCTCAGGGAAGTCAAACGCGGAAACATCACAGGGCCAAAAACGCCAAAGCGGGCTCAAAGATCTTGATTCGGGGATGTTTTCGCATGTGTCATCCTTGTCGTCTTGTGCATTGACCATTTCAGGAAGCCTGAAGGTAGCCCAGTTGCCAAAGAAAAAGGCCTATGGCAATACCAATCGTGCCTATCGTTCGAACGCATAGTTTATCTAGGGCTTGTTGCAGAGCACGTCTTACCTTATCCCACTGCAGCTAAGCCTCAAATACTAGTAAGCGAAGGCTAGCTACGGGATTGGGTTGCGATAAGGATATGCAGTCTTCAAGGGTCGGAGTAGTTCCATAGGAGATTCGTCATAGCGTGGCTTCAGCAAAGTTGGTGCCATTGCCTAGCCTGGTCAGTGCTTTGCATCTGTCCCATGCCAAACATGCATAAATTGGTATCGCATGTAGAGTTGCTGTCTGACCGTCATCGAATACGAGAGCCTTGAGCGCGGTGTATGGATGGGACGAGCACCGCTATCGAAGTAGGCATAGCCCTTCATTTGATTAGAGGCGAGTTGCGACCCACTGTAGCGGTAGAAGAGATCTCTGGCTTGGACAAAAAACGCCGAGCTATTTATGGTCGAATCCTGCGGCTTCGAATCCCATTCAGCGACGTCCGAGATCCAAGCGCTGAGATATTGCCGCCGTGGCCTACCAGTGCATATCATTGAAATCAGGAACCCATCTACAAATGGCAACACTAACCCGATAGTTCGCGTAGTTGGTCTGTTGATGCGCCTGACCAGTACCTTACGGATCTATAGTACTAAGGATTTAAGATTAACCATGTGCCAAGCCCGAATCGGGGTAAAATTTTATTTCTTAGAGATCGAGTCAAAAGAGAGGCATAAAGGAGCACCTTTAGACTCGTTATGTAGGCTAAAAGCAATTGGTTATGACAATTGAGCTTGTGTTGTTCAACAAGTACAGTGCAAAGCGGAAGAATTATGCCAGTCATAATTCAATATAGTGAGAACACGACAACCATGATACACAATACCTTCGGTCCCAGATTTTAGAGACGATGAATAAAGTGTTCGAACCGACATAATCTGACCGCATTGTAGTGTATGCTTTGTACACGGACTAGGCGCGAAATATCTGGACAATTGGAAGAAAGGTGGCCATGTCTGGATTCGTGACGATCTGCCAAAGGACGTTGCCAATGCACGTATCATGACGTTCGGCTACAATGCTGAGCAATATCCCTTCGAGACTCGTTGCACACTTCTGCATCGCCAACCATCTCCCTACACTACTTGCGGAACGAGCGACCTTCCGCTAGTTAGCAACCTCGAAGGTCGAGCGCTTGGTCCAGATATCCCTAACGACAGGCAGTGTTCCCACCACTGTCCCCTACAAGCCAACAACGAGCGGCGGCCCTCCTGTATCATCGAAGATTGCTTCGACCTACCAACCTCCAAGCATCCATCTCTGCGGTCTCCAAGTTCACAGACCCTTCCATACAAGCCTCTCAAGACGAGCAAGATCCGAATGATCGTCCAAGCCTTCCTCTGGTGAGCCTTTCAGACTACAAGCCTTTTCAACGCTCCCGGAGCCCACCTACAAACTTGATCGGGGGCCAGTGGAAGGAAAATAGAAACAAGCACACTATATCATTGTACCCGCGCCGTTAGATATCGAACCTAACACGGACAGAGACGAACGTAGAAAATGACTCACAACCAAAAGGTGTCCTTCCCGGACAGCACAGCAAGAATATTTCGGGAGATTATCCCACACGTTGCGAACCAATACAGCTGGCTATGGGCTTGGAGCATCAACCTGCGGCTAATGGCGCTGCCAGAAAAATAGACACAAGCCTACTACACTATTGTACCAGCGCCACCAGGAGTCAAGCCTGATGCGAACAAGGACCAAAACCAGCAAACGGTGGATGCCTTCTTCCCTCCTCACATCCTGGCTGTTTGACTGCTACGCTTCCAAGACATTCTCTATTCGATTTGATTAAACCTCAATCCCGTTCGGTCGTATCATAAAAGATCATGGAAGATGAGCTACACCTTGCAGAATAAGCTCGCTGACGCTTCTAGCCACCTTTTACCTTGCTACCGATCCCGGTTGCCATCTGGTTGCTATATTCTAGTGGTCCGTCCTCTGCCGCTCTCGTGGTAATACCGCCAAACACTGGGAAACGAAAGATTCGCTCGGTACCAAGCTGGCTCTACATACCCACTGCGTCCTGGCCATACACTACCCCAGGCCGACTGTAGCGATGCATGATTCACCCTACCACCGATGCTGGCGCTGTGCGCTAGAGACCACTGTTGGTCTCGTTCTGGGTGCTTTTGGGTTAGCTGGGTTCTGGGGCTCATCTACATACCAGCTGCGTCCTGCTTATACCGGTAGTGGTGTAAATAAGCGGCGCTGGGTCCTAGCAACCGGCAAATACATACCTTTTGCCTCATTACTGGCCTTTGCTTGATGGTAATACTGGCGCGTAAATTGAAACGCCTTTTTCAAAATTCCAAAGACAATCAGTGTTTCTTCTTCCTGGATCTTCTCCTGTCGAATGTGTTTCATCTCAAAGAGTTTCATAGAAGAATCGGAGAAGCCCATGCTGGAAACAAGGGTGTCTGAGCCCCCCATGGCATCGCGCTTTAGTCTATCGACGAAAGTTATTTTATTCTGCTAATTCTTCCACGATTCTGTTCAAGAATCTTCAAGGGCAAGGATCGCTCTACTACTGACTGCCGACACTCCTTTCGGTAAATGCTCCATTCGATCACCACTTTTAGCTTATGGATTTTGAAACATCAAAGAAGCAAGCCAAACCCCTCAAGACATCCACCCAAGCACTTTCACCAAGTCTGTTGCAGCATCCACGAAACTGAGGCGACTGATGAAGGTAATACAGACAACCTGTCTCAGCATTCCGTCAAAGTTTACCCGGTCGGACATCTGACCAGACACTCTGGAACCACTGCACCAGGGTATCGATGCAACACAGAAAGCCCTGGGACCTACACATGTAATGACGTGAAGGACTGTCTCTTATCTCCTCTGTTGCGAACAAGATCTAAGCACCTTTCAACAGAAAGATTGACCATATTAGTGAGAGCACGGAATAACAAGTCCGTGTTAAAGTAGCAGATTACGCAAGTGGATCGCCACCGGGCTTTCCCTCACACCAGCGAAGGGTGGTTGGATGAATTTTAAAGGATCACAGGCGGTTCGAAGTGATGACCTGGCTTTTTACCTCATGTAATCTAGCACCTTCTAATTAAATTTTGAGTCGGTAACCTCACTCACGCATGGAAACAATCATATCCGTCCTCCGCCCCACAATCCTTCATTTGACAGTCGACCTTGTGAAGCTGCATCTCGGTCTCTTACCCTTTCACCGATAATCGACTTGTATTGCTGGTGATGTCTCCATCAATAAATGTCCCTTTGTCAAAGCCTTAGACATTGACGATTCTTGTTCGAGGCATAGATTCTCGTATCAAACACCACGAGGCTTTGGTTGATCTACGATTTTCTTCATATTTCGTTTCTTTCATGTTTCCACTCTAGCCATCTCAGGCGTAGAAATTGGCCAAATGAACACCGTCAAACATTTTATCAAGGCAACAGACGGGATTGTGGCGAGGCTTGATCAATACTTCATAGCTGGAAATCAGAGTGAGTATTCCAACTCTATTGAATACATGCATCAAATTCGCTTCAGCGTCCGAGTTCTCCAAACCACACAATCCCACACCGATCCCTTTTCCACATTCCTATACCCCAGCCCCTCAATTCGCTTGCAGCGTTTTGACAAGAGATGCACAACAATCCTCTTCATTGGATGCTTCATCCGTCCTTACTCCGTCTCATACTGTCATCCTGTCTGCCACCCTCTGCTTGAAGTATTCTGTCGCTGTTACGGTCAATTGAGAACCCTCCACCTCTAAGCTGTTGTTTGGTCTCTTGAGTTTTCATTGTCCCTAAGAAGCAGGTCGAACCTCAAGGCCAGGCCTGACACCTCCATCACTCATGCTGCCACTCACTCCCCCGACCGGCCGCTACCAGACAGCACAACTAACGCCATATAGGTGGAGCAGGCTCAACTCGACGCCGATTCAGAGAGGCCGAATCTGAAGCCGGTAGATGGTGCATTAACAGTCCCACAGCAAAGTCACGTCCAAATGCAGGCAGATCAAGCAGCGCTCATAGACGTTGACTAGAATGACGTGGACGAAAAGATGGAGCCGCGGAGAATTTCGTCGCTACCCAAGGCCAAATGTTCGCCTTATGTTTTCTTAGCATTGGCATTGGCTTGACGACAACACTGGTTTGACACTGGTGAATCCCAAAAACCTGTACCAAAGGCTGAGCTGCCTTCGTGCGACTTGTAGCATCACTCCATCGGGTTAGACATTGCGTAAACTTATCATGGTGGTACTCTGTAGTCCCATCGATACTCGTTAGCACACAGGCACTGATACCCTGTCTGTTTCTTCGAGAAAGGCGATTAGACGTTGGTGTCCGTCGATGATTTGATCTCCGTCTATCTTCCTGCCCTCAGTATCTATGTTCATGATTCTCAAGACCTTGAACGGTGTTTCATCCCACCCGCCCTTGTCGCAGCCATTGTTGGAGACAGTGTGATTTTTGTTGAGTGGTGTTTCTCGGTTGGCCGCAATATTGAAACGCACATCTCCCGACAATATTCTTGGATGCCACCATCCACTTTTGTGTTGGAGCTCTGGTGAATAGACCCAGAAGACTTTTGCGTGTGGAGTCCAATACTTCCGAAGAGCATTGCATGAGTGCCATCTGATTATCCATATTGATCGTGCGGGCAGATGTTATGCATCCAAGGAAGAGACTTGCTGCATAGAGGTCGAATGTAGAGAGGCATGTCCGGTCACTAAAGACTTGTCAGCACTCAACTTCACGGTGCTTCCAAGCGTGCTGGTATTTCTACCCCATGCTTCTTAGACCCTGTTCATGTGAAAAGTTGCCGGCTCGAAGGTATGTCTCGGCTCCTATGCCTCGCGTTGCTCATCGTCGTCCCGAGGTCCTGAATACTGATAGTCGAAGATACCGTATCGTGTGCCTGGACGGTCTTCAGGGTCTCGAGGTTGCTGACTTCGCGATATAGCATGATAAGCACCTTTTGACCCACACCATGGCTATTCCTGCGAGCTGTAGAAGGTATCACCCTCTTGCCGATCTGCGAGTATCTGGTGAAGGGTCGTAATCAGAATCTTAATCTCACCAATGTTACAAAGTTGACTGAAGAGCTCGTTGCTCTCCTTGAGGTGACCAACATCCATTGCTCGAGTGACGACTGCCGCTCTATTTTTGTGCTCGGACTTGAAGGAATTTGCCAACATATGCTACAGACGATAAACAGCGTTTGAAAAATATCCCAATATTTTACGCAGCCATGATCGGCGAGAACAGTGTTCTTCTTGACACCCGCTTCTTGTACCAGTCGATACCGCAAGAACAGTGACGGCAAATGGTAATCATTCGCTGCAGATTTAAGAGAAGCCGTTATCTCCCTCAAGTGCGTGCGTTTTATGGGTTCAGGATTGAGGAGATTCTCCCTCGTAGCCGATGCGCATGTCCTTTCCTAGTGACTGGGTTAGCGGTTGGCGAAGCCATAGAAGAGTTTGTCATCGTAGCCAACTGTACTTGTCTCCTAGTCATTGTAGCCTTTGCCATATCTGAGCCAGAAAAGCCTTCACTTGACTCGGCGCCATAACGAATGATTGAGCTTCCAAGAAAATCGGTAAATTGGAATCTTGTGATATACGCAAGTTGTGACATATCTTTCCGACAGCAGCACCTGGAGCGGGCAAGCTCTGAACTCATGAAGACTTCCATGTTGCGACAAGCCATGTTCTTCGTCAAGTCCTTGGTGAAGGTGAATGGGCTGGTGGGGTTGACGGTGCTTGCGCCTGGGAGGCAGGAGATGTTGCACTACCTGGAGCTGAGATAAACACACAGGCGTCGATATAGTGGTTAGGTGCACATGCAAAGTGTACGAAATACTCTCGAAATCGCAGGAGGCAAATGTGATGTACACCCGCTGGGGAAGAAGTGGTGCTTCGACAAGGTAAGATCTCCAGAGGGCCTTGCTCGACTCGAATCAATATTGACATACTTGAGCTACATTACCTTCCATCCAATCAGTAGTGCGTACTCCACTTGACCATTTCCGTCATACTTGCAGGGACATTCCTCCCCGGGAGCAGGACAGTGCACGCACGTTGGTAATTGCTTTTTCGGCCACGACCAGGAGAGTGGAGGCAGTAGGCGTCGCCTTGAGATTTGAGTTGCTATGTCGCGCAAAGATTCGGCGGCGGGCAGGGCTGTGATTTGGGCAGTCATTGGAAGATTCATCAGTGAGCTCGCTGACATGCTCTGAGGCGGTTTATTCGCTTTCCTTGGAGGCATCGCGACCGGGGTGATCAAGAATAAAAGGCTGTGTTCTGGGTGTATCAACAAAACCGCCTGAAATGGAGTGAAGATCGAAAGATGTAGGGGGCAGCTGCCCCTATATGATCGCTGAGGTCTTCGGACGCCATGAAGGCCACCAACAGGCACTAGGCTTGAAGCATCCACTGGCTCCCAATCAGTTTGGAAATCTGGAGCCAATTTGAGGCGAGAGGATATCACGATTTTTGCAAGGACCTCGGACGGGACATAATTTGATCAACTTATAAGTCGACGTCGGTACGGTGCTTATCCGGAGACGTCACTATCGCTTTTCGTGTATGATCCACATTCTGCTTGATATATTGTGATTTTTCTTTCATTCACCTTGCCATATGCTCCACCTTGGCCTCATTCAGGCATTGACGGGTAGAAGAACGTATGGTCATCAGGGTTGAATTTATGTTATCGAAGAAGGAGAAAGTGACTATGGCTGCAGCAGTGTCGTTGTTAATGGTGAATTCGGTCATGGGCAAGCACGTGGCCCCGTCGTTTTGCATGTGGGAACAATAAGGCCAAAGTATGTTCCTAGGCTTCTCTTACATCAATTCAAATCATTAATTCTTGTATCAGAAGACGATGTGAGGAGCACTCGCCCGAGGCGCTTTTGTCCTCATGGTCACCATTCGAAGCCGCCAGAGGATCGTCGAGCCGCACTGTATCCTTGACTTTCCACCAATATGGCAGACCTCTCACAAGACTGCCTTGGTCTCGATCACTATGTGTTGTAGATGCCGCCGAGTCACCCAATGAAAAAGACTTGGAGCGCTTGCTCCTTCACCGACGAGGCAGCGGCCTTAGACCACTTGAGCCTTGTTGATTTAGGCTTGACGGGAATAAGTAGTCTTTTGCTCTCGCCAAGGTCTTGATCAAGAGCGCTTGAGAATGCAAATTGTATTCTATTTTTCCTGGAAGATGCCCGCACGAGTTTCTTGGGTCCTCCACAATCTTCCTCACCTGAAATCAGCGTCTCGTGCTTCGATATTGCTTCAGCCAACTGCACTCGGGGTTATCGAACCATCCACGGCGAAGCCTTTATTTTTGACGAAAATGGATGCCGGTCGATGCAGCCTAGACTCTGGTGCTCAATTCCGGGCCGTGGCCGACTTTCGTCTCGTTATAATTTATTAATAATATTAATATATAACGAGTATTTAAATACGCGAATTCGTTAATTACTCTCCCTTCTATATCTATAGTTAAAAATTATATTATAGAGAAATATAACGATATTTAAGATTAACTCCTTCGGAATTTATTTAACGACGGTACGAAAATTATTATAACGCTAGACTTATAGTCTTCTAAGAACTAATAGAGTTATATAATTATAAATATATACTTTATCGACTAGCGATAATAATATTACGAGGTACTCCTAGCTTTTAAATATATAAAGGGAAAGTATAATAATATTAACCTAACCTCGTATTTAAATACTATTATTTATCGTTATAAATTAAAGGATCGGATAATATTAATTATTACAAATAACGCCTTTAATAATAATAATATATATTAAGCCCTCGAAATTATATTACCGGAGGAAAAGGCCTAGTTTTTAACTATAAGGAAAGAATTAGAAGATAAAATCCACGATTTCTATAATAATTAAAATACTTTTACGAATACCGAAATTTACCGCGTTTTATACTTTTTATATATTATTTAACTAGGCTTAAAGAAACTTCTTAAAGTAATTAAAATCTTATTAATAAATAAAGACTTTTAAAAGGATTAAGATAATAAAGTAAATAAATAAGAGTTTTCTAAAATAGGGAAAAAACCTAGGATCCCGTTTATTTTAATAAAGGTACTTCCGTATTTTAAATAATATACTAATTATTATACCGATATTTATTTCTCTATTAATATTAGGGGATATAAATTTATAAAACCTCTACCTACTTTAATAGAAGCGGTTAACGGCGCGAGCGCTTTTAGGATATCTAAAAATAGTTAAATAATAAAAAACGTTAATTAACCGGGCCGAATTAAATATAGAGGATATATAATAAAAAATATCGAAATAAATTTATAATATTAAAACTCTTCTAGGACGTAGCGATTAGATAGGATTTAATTTATTATATATTAATCCGCGCCCTAAAGTTAAGACCGGCGTTAAAGGAATTTTTCTATAAATAAACGAAATAATTATAATTAGACGAGGATAAATAGATTTAAATAAAATACCTTGTCGAATTTTATAAACCGTTCTATTAATATATATAAACGATAGGTATATTATATATACCGATTATTTATATAATTTTTTCGGTCTATTACGCGTTATTTAATTATTTTAAAAATAAAGAAGAATAGTTTATAAAAAAGACTACGCCTTAAAAAAGGTTTATATTAAAGGGTCTAAAAAAAGCGTAGGATAAATTTAACTAGTATTATTTTTAAACCTAATTAACCTTAGGCGGGCTATACGGTATCGTAACTCTTTTAGAATTAATTCGAAAAGTAACTATATTTAAAGATTAAGGATAGAATAAAGAGATTAAATAGGAGTAGGAGGATTTCTATTAAAAATAATTTAAGGAGTAATTCGACCGGCGCCCGTAAATTATTTAATAAAAGAAAATCTATATAAAAGAGACGTCGAGGTAAATAGTTTTAAATATTTAATTAAGGGTAAAAATAAAGCGCTATCGAACCCGAAAAGTCGGAGTAAAGAATTTCGAAAGTACCGGGAAGTAAATAAATCTTTTATTTATATTAATAAATATATTAATAAATATACCTACTAATTATATATAGTATTTAATAACGACGATAGTAAATTTATATTTAATAAATAAAAGGACCTCTCGTTAATATTTAATTATTTATCCTATACGGCCCGTAATATCCTAGTCGTACCTTATACGGGTATTAAATATAAGCGAGTATTTAATATCGCTACCTAATTATATATAACCTAAAAATCCTATAGTCCTAAAATATTCTTAACTTTTATAGTTATTAATCGCTTTTAATTTAAAAAAAACGAAGTAATAATATCTTAATAGGATTTAGACTACGAAGAAATAATAATTTTTAAAAAATACGAAGTAGAGGTATAAAGACGGGACGAGGCTACGATAAAGAGTAACGACGATTTTATAAATAACGAAAACGAAGGCGGGTATAATAATCTCGTAGACGAAGTTATTATTTTAAGATTTAATAATAAAAACGAGGGAAATAAAGAACCTCTAGCCTTAATTACTAGTCTAATTTATAATTAAGGAAGAGTTAAAGAATCTAGCCCTTAAATAAGAGTTTATAAAGTAATATAAATATATATAAAAACTATATTAATAATAAAAAGGCTCGGGAAAGTAATTTAAAAGCTAGAGTTTCCGGGTACCGAATAAACGGGAGTAATTCAAAATATATATATTCTACTCGAGACTTTACGTCTAGTTATTTAATAAAGAGGAAGAAATCGAATATAAGATTATTCTTTAAGCCGGAGGTAATTAATAGGTTTAGAGGGTTAAAGGATAAGTAAGAAAATAAATAAATTCTATTAAAATTATATAAAGAACCTAGCTTTATCCTAAAATCTTTAAAGAGTTATAAAAAAACGAGTAGAGCTTCGAAGTATAAAAGGAGTTAAAGAAAATATAAAGAATAAAGATATATAGTATAAATCGAATAAAGCTAGTATAAAGATTAATATAATTACGACTAGAAACTTTATAAGCTAGCTATATTAAATATTTAAATATATAACTAGATATACCCTTTACGTTTATATCTAGAATTTTATTCGATAATATAACCTCCTTTTAAAGAGAGTTTAAGCCCGATAATTATTTATATAAATAATTTAGGGAAGTTTTTAAATATTACTTCTCGGTCGTTAAACCGTAGTATATTAACCTTTCTTTTACTTCTCTATAATTAAGATTATAAGTATTTATATTAATCTTTATACTTATATACTAAACGGGTTAAAATATACCTAGTCTCTAAAGGATAGTATAGTCTAGATTAATTCTATACCTAAATATAAAACTTTCCTTTTATATTAATTTAATACAAGATATATTCTAATACTATTTTAAATATTGATCCTTATAACTATTCGGTTATATTTTTTATAGATATTTCTCGGCTCCCTTATATTTACTATAGTACTACTATAGAAGAATTCTTATTCCGGAGCCGGTTTAGGCGACGTTTAAGAGAAATTAAATATATAATCTTTATATTTCTAGTTCTCTTATTTAATCTTTTAAATACGATACTACTTTTATCTATAAAACTATTCGAGAAAGACGGTAGTTATTTCTACTATATATATATAATAATATTTATCGGAATCTTTAGTCGTTAAGCTCCTTATAAAAAAAGTATCTTAGGTAATTAAACTAAGAGTAGAAAAATACTAATTATTAAATTTAGAATTATTAATAGCGAAGTTACTACTTTAAAATATTCTAAATACGTATTTTAGAAACTAGTAAAGAAGGTAAGAAAATAAAAGGAATTATTAACTCTTTTATAATTATATAGTCTATAGAGGTACACTATATACGGTAGTTATAACTTAGTTATATTAATACCGGATAAGAAGATTATAAGGATAGATTTATATTTATTTTATATATTTTAAATTAATATCCCGCTAAAAAGTAATTTTAAATATATAGTAAATTAATATTCTAACCCTCCTTTAGAAATTCCTTTTAAGATTTAACTAAATCTTTATTAATTTAAATTAATAATTATACCTCTAGTCGTTAGTAAAAGCGTAGCCGATATTAATTTAAAGTTATTTAATAACTTTAATAATAATACGAGAGTAAATTAAAGCCCTCGATTATTAAGAACGCGACGGAATTTAAAGGTAGCGAGGAAAGTACCTAGTATATAAAAAGTATATATAAAGAAACCTCGGGTAAAGAAAATCGCGGTATAGAGTAAAAGACTAAAGAGTAGTAATTAATAGGACCTTTATAATTAAAATACTATTTAATTTAACTCTCTAATTATTACTTTATAAGAAATTAGGCTTCTTTAGAAAACTACCGATCTTTTAATCCCGAAGCTACTCTTTACGCGCTTTATACGCGAAATTATATATATCTTTTATAGACGTTATTTTCGTATATAATTTATAGGTCTAAACGCGTTATAAAAGACCTCGGAGGCGATATTAATTAAAAAACTCGCGAGTAAATAACCTAATATTATCTTTATAAATATATAATATTAATTTTAATCGTAGTAATTAATCTTTACGCGATTTATAATAAGCGGATTATTATAGCCCCGAAGGATATATAGTTTATACGGCGATTAAAGGCTATATATACTAGGTAAGAATATATTATAATTAATATTCAAAGATCGATACTTTATTATATTTATCCTAATCTTTATATTAATTAAACTAGTACCGCTACTTTTACTACGAAATTTAGATTTAATTATAAATTTTTAAACTTTTAATTCTATTTTAGAATAATCTATTAATCGTTTATAACTACTATAATTAATACTATAGTTTATTAATACGAGATAGAATAAAAGACTATCTTAATATAAAAGTCGTTACCGAAGGAGTATAACTTTTTATTATAGGACTAAAGTAAATAATAACTAGGGATCTCGCTTTTAGCGCTATAGATCCGATTATTCTATTTATTTATAACCTCGCTTTCCCCTATACCGAAGCTATATTAACTACGTTATTAGAAAAGTATTTATCTTAATTTAAAATACTATATAATATATTTATATATATAAGGCCGGTATATTCAACTATTAATAAATTAATTAGTCGTAATCTTCTCTATATTTATCTATACTTTAATCCTTATAAATAAAGTGAAATTAAATAAAAATAAATTATAAACTAATAAAATATTAAGCTATTATAATCGTATAATCGTTAGTATTTAAAATACTAAATAAGTATATTAGGATAAAGATTAGGATAATTAATATTAATTTAATTTATAGAAAATAACTCCTTAGCCCCTAAATTATAAAGTAATTAATCTATTATATAAAGAAGTAAAATTACTAGGATATAGATTAAAATAAATAATATTAATAAAATCTATAATAGTCGCCTAAATACTAGGGCTTTAGAATAGAAGATATATAAAATAACTCTAGCCTTCCGGTAAATCTTATAGTATAAATATTAGGATAAATAATTCTAATAAAATATATAAACCGTAGTTATTCGGTCTTATATAAGAATAAATCGACTTCGACGATATCGTTAATACGAATTAATTAAATATATTAGATTAATTCTCTTAACTTATCTACTCTAAATTAAAGGATATAATTTAACCGATATTTATTTAATTATATAAACTACTTATATTTAAGAATAGAGTAAAAGATAATAAATATAACTCGGGTAAAGACGTTAAAATTAAAAATAACGATAATACTAACGACGATAATAAGGCGACCGTCGATAATAATAATAATATAATAGGGTTAGAAGACTATATAAACTATATAAATAATAATAATATATACGAATAGGCTAAGGATAATCCTAAATATTAACGACTATATTAAAAATATTAATATAATAGTTACGAATACGTTATTAAAAGGTAGGATTATAAAATAAGGGATATATATCTTTATTATCTTTATCCGGCTAATTCCTCGAATAATATCTAAATTTAATTAATAATACCCGAAGACTATTAAAAGAATAACGATTAGGATAAAGATTAGGACGATTCGGCCCTAAATAATTAAAATAAACCTAAATTCGATAGTATTAAATCTTATATAAATTATATAAAAGAGTATATCCTATACTTTTATTTAAAAGAAGTTAATTCTATCTTCCGAGGGTATAAGAACTACTAGTAAAATAATTTAAATTACTTTATACTCGATTATTCTTATAATAATTAAAATATAGAAAATATAATAATAGAGGAGGATATTTAAAAGTCTTCCGATTAGAATAAAGATCGGGATAAAACCCGTAGTAATAAATAACTAAAATAGATCCTTTATATTAATAAGAATAATCTACCGAGACTTAATACGGGCGAAATACTTCTCGATTATTTAAAGGGTATTATTAAAGAAATATATACTACTCGCTAGGTAATTTTGAAGAATTTAAAAATAAATTAAAAAATAGTAAAAGAGAAAGAGAAAGCGAGTAAAATATAAAAGATTAAAGTTGTAACTAAAGATAAAGGTTCGCTATTTTACTATATATCCTAACTTTATTATAATCTTTATATTAATCCGTTATTATAAAGACTCCTTCGAGACGCGGACGTTCTTTAGGAAAAACTAGAGTAAAATAAAATAATAAATAATTCACCTTAATTTTAACTTTATCGTAATAATTATATTAATATTATATAATTTATTAAAGTCTTAAAGTATAGAACTCTATATATAAAAGCGCTAGGAGTATTTAAGTTTATAAGTTTTTTCCTTATACTAGATATACTATAACTCCTATATTAATTTCTAGATATTAATACTAACTACGCCTTTATTTTAGGGCTCTTTATTTATTAATTAGACCTCTATGGGAATATAAATAATTAAAACTTTATTTAAATCTTTATTTAAAGACCGCGCTTAAGCCCTAAAAAGGAGGAGGGGAAAAATAAATTAAATTCCTATATTTACCCGACGACGTATAAAGCCTAGTAGTAAATTTTATATTATTTTTAACTACCTTTATCTTAATTAAAGTATTAATCCTTATTAACGAAAATACTCTAAAAAATTAAAAGATATTAGAAGATTTTCGATTTATTAATTCTAAAAGTACTTTTTTCATATCTAGTCCACGAAATCTATTACTAAAACCTTTTTAAAGATATACGATTTTAGAGTAATATATTTAATACTTTATAAAAGGCTATAAAAGGCTATCTAATATATATATTCTTTAATAAATTTATTTTTTATATTATCCCTAGATAAGCTAAAATCTAATTTATTTAATAATTAATTTATATATTATATACGGTAAACGTATTACTCTTTAACCGAAGGATATTAGATTATTAAAGGCTTTAACGAAAATATTAAACGGGTAAATAAATATTAATAGTTAAAGCGAGAAGGGGTTTCGTTAAGAGATAGGATCTTTATTAGAGATTAATATAAAGATTATTATAAAGTATTAAGGTAGTAGATTCCGATAGGGATTAATTAATAAATAAATATTTATAATTTTATCGTGAAATAATCTAATTAATCGTTTAATACTAATACGAATAATTAATTTATATATTAATATATTACGATACGAGAGCTCGTAGAAAGATAAAGGTCTTTAGCGAAAATATATAACTTCGAAGAATAAACTAAAATAAATAATAACTAAGAATCCCGCTTTTAACACTATAAATCCGATTATTTTTATTATTTCTTACTTTACTTTTACCTATACCTAAACTATATTAACTACGGTATTAAAAAAGCGTTAATCTTAATTCGAAATTATATTTAGTATATTATATATATAAAGATTAGTATAATTAACTACTAATAGCCTAGTTAATTATTATTATCTTTATATTTATCCCTATATTTATCTCTTTAAGTAAATTCGATTTAAATTAAATTTTACTACTATTTAATAACGTATCTAGCTATCGGAGTTATAGTATTATAAACTTAACTATTATTTAATATAACTATTAGGATAAAGATTAAAATAAATAATATTAATTCGATCGATAGAAAATACCTCTTATACTTCCTCTCGAAGTTAAATAAATAAAGTCGTTACTCTTAATACTATTACTAATAGTATTAATTATACGTATCTAATATAATAAATACCTCCTCTTTAAGGCGATAAATCTATAGTATTAAATATATTTAAAGTAAACGTAAAATCACCGGGATAAAGATTAAGATAAATTATATTAATCTAATTTATTAAATATAGTTATTTATTTTATAAGTCTTTTATTCGGGACTAGGCCTTATAATAAATCTTTAACTATAAATAAAATTATTAATATAAATTTTAGGGTAAACTATATTTACGAAATATATAAAATATAATAGACCGTACCTTAATTACTAGGAGTCGGAGGGATAAGATATAATATCTTTAATTTCATTTATAAAAATCACCTTTAAATATTTCTTAAAGGTTAATAAAATCGAGAACCCTTTAATTCGCTATTTATATTATATACTCTATTAATATCCCACGAAATAACGTAAGATAATAATCGGTATAATCGTAAAAACTAGCTTAATAATAATAGCGGTTTAGAATTAAATTAGTCTTATATAGAATATAAGCGTCGGGTTATTTATTATTTATACCTATAGGGTAGCTCTAATTTAACTAACACGTATTAATATTATAAATAGAATAAACTCTTTTATATTCTTAAAGATAAGGATAAAAAAAAGGGTCGTACGAAGAGTAAAGAAGTATTAATACTACTAAGGAATTTAAATAAAAAAGGAAAATCGGTACTATAGAAAGAACTAGACGAATCGAATTAAACTAGTTTTATAATATTAGAAGTAGATTAGGATAAAGATAGGGATAATTTTAATAATTAAACTAATTTAGGTTTAGGGTCGTATATATTATATTTAAACCGGAATTTAATATATAACTATAAATATTCTAATATAGTATATAGAAATTATATAAATTAAGGATTCGAATATCTTTTCTAGGACTCGGAAATCGACTCGAATATAGACGAGGATCCGTTACCGCCGAATATAGTATTAAATATTAATATAATATTTTTTAGTACTCGTTAATAACTTAAGAGTAATATTAAGTTAAAATTTAACGCCCCGACTACTCGTTAAATAGAAAGTTAGTAGGTAGTAAAAGATAAAGAGCCTATAAGAGAAAAAAACGCTAAGGATATAACTAAAAGTAAATATTTACTATTTTATTATATATCCTAGCTTTATCCTAATTTTTATACTAATTTATAAATCTAGATATAGTTATTAATAAACACGACCGGCCCTAGAGGAATCTAGAGACCCCGCGAGGTAATAAATATATTACCTTCTTTCTAGCCTTATCGTAATCTTTATACTAATTTTTAATTATTTATAAAGTTTTTAAAGTATAGAAATTTAAGCCTAAAAGTAAACCTAAAAGTAAATTTAAATATATAAATATAACTAGAAATAATACGTATTTTCCCCTCTATAATTCCATATAAATAATATATTAATATATATAAATAGGGAAAGGAAAAGGCCTCTAGTTAATTTAAATAATACTATAAAATAACGGGGAGGGCTCGAGTATTAATTCTCTATTAATTTAACCTCTATTTAGTAGTAAAACTACTACGAGATTAATACCTATTAAATTTCTACGTAAAGCCGCTTCTCGTATCCCTAAGGCCAAGCGGAATAAAAGGGGAAAGATAAATTAAATTCCTATATCTACCCGACGACGTATAAAGCCGGGTAGTAAATTTTATATTATTATTAACTATCTTTATCCTAATTAAGGTACTAATCCCTATTAACGAAAATACTCTAGGAAATTAAAAGATATTAGAAGATTTTCGATTTATTAATTTTAAAAGTACCCTTTTCGTATCTAGTCCACGAGATCTATTACTAAAACCTTTTTAAAGATATATAATTTTAGAGTAATACGATTAGCGCTTTATAAAAAGCTATAAAAAGTTATCTAATATATATATTCTCTAATAAATTTATTTCCTATATTATCCCTTAATAAACTATAATTTAAATTATTTAGTAGTTAATTTATATACTATATATAGTAAACGTATTACTCTATAGGCGAAGGATATTAAACTTTCAAAGACTTTAACGAAAATATTAAATAAGTAAATAAATATTAATAATTAAAGCGAGAATAAAATTCGCTAGGGGATAGAATCTAAATAAGGGCTTAATATAAAAATTAATATAATTTTATATATAAAAGATACCTATTAGAAATTAGTATATAAATAACTACGATTCGTCGTTCTAGGATACTATAGTATATATTAATTACTTAGATCGAGGGTAGTATAATAGTTAGTCTATTTAATCGCGCTATTAAATCTTAATATATTTTATTTATATTATCGTTATTATAATAACCCTAAAGATACGCGTAGATATAGCCTATTAATAGGAATAATAATTAATATAATTAATAATACACTATTAGCGACCCTAAAGATATCGATTATTTATATTAATTATTATCCTAATTAATAAAGTATATATATATATATATATAAACTATATAGGGTTAGCCCTATTAAGAAGGGAGGAAGGGAATAATAAAGAATCTCTTCCCTTCTTTAAATTAGGGAAGGGAATTTTCTTAGGCCTATTTCTTCTCTTCCCTACCCCTTTTTCTAAAGAAAGGAAGGGAAAGGAAAGTAATCTCTACCCTATTTCATAACGTAATTATAATAATACCGGTATCTCGTTTTATAAAATCGGTAAAAAATTCTATATAAAGGGAATTAGATATAAATAGAAGACTTTTAGAGGAGATAAACAGTATAGTCGCGGAGGAAGATATTATAGCCGGTTCTAGTATATTTATCGAAGTAGATAAGGGCCTAGATAAATTATTAATATATTTATATAAACTCCTAAATAGTAATATCTTTATTATTATTTTTATTAGTCCCTAGATATTTAAAAGGCGGTTTATTTATATTATAATAAATAGTATAAAATTCTACTAATTAATCTATATTTAATTTATTACCGTTAAGCGCGGGTAACTCCTAGAGTTAAGAGATTTTATATTAAGCGAATATAAAGCCCGTTTAATCTTTAGTAGGGTTAAAGATATTTACTAATTTCCTACGTTTAGATTAAGGCCCTTTATATATATTTAGGTATCGTAATAAACCTAAATAATTCTTCATTTAAAAGAAGCTATATTAATTATATTATAATTATTTTATTACGTATTTCGCGTTATTTAGTATTAGAAGTAGAAAGTTTAAAAAAAGAATATTTATCCGGAATATAGTTTTATAAATCTATAAATAAAGTTATTATTTTAAACTCGGACGCGTTTAGGTTAAATTATTAAAATTTATTTAAATTTAAATTAAATTTAGGCTAAATCTAGGCTAGATCTAAATTAAATCTAGGTAAACCTTAACCCTAAACTACCTAAATAGGAAATTAATATTAAAATTAATATTTTATAAATATTAATATCTTTTACCCCGTAGGTTTATAGTACTAATTTTTATTTAGTTAAAATAGTTACGCTAACGATAATATTCGGGTTATAAACTCGATATATATTATAATAAAACTATTTAATTTAAATAAACGGTATTAAAAGATTTTACTATAATAGATTTATATATAATTTTAATAGTTTTAATATAAATAATATTTATTCTACGGGTAGAAAGGGCTAGGGAAATATATATAACCGACGTTAAAAATAGTAATTAAATAAATTAAGGATTTTAGTATAAAATTATAAACGGTATAAAATATTAATATTCGAAATATTTATTTTAATATAATTTTCACGGAATTTAACTTATTAAAAATAATATTCGTAGATTCAATAATACGAAAATATATAAATCTCTTAAAACTCGACTAGATTAAAGGTCTTATTATATAGGTATTATATTATCTAATATCGATCTCTTCTAATACTCTTTTACTTCTCTTTTATTAAATAATATATAAATATTACTTTTTAAAATAGAGTCTTAAATATATCGAGTAAACTTTAGATAATTTAATATCCGCGTAGCCTTATACTAGGAGAAGAAATCTCGGGAATTATATTTATAAAAACTAGCGCCCGAGTTTTTAACTCGTAGGTTTTAACTAGATCTAAACCTAGATCTAGGTATATTTACTATATAATTTATTATACTTTACTAGAATTAGCGATTATAGTTATTATATATATTATTATACTCTTCTAACTATATAATTATTATTAAATTTATTTATTTATCACCGCTATAGTACTATAATAACCTCTTCTATTATTTAACTATAACGGAAAACTATCTAAAAATAACTAGACTTTTATATATATAAAAGAGGTATATATACCGACTTATTATTATATTATTATCGTTGTATTTTAATAAGCTAAAGAGCTCGTAGAGTAGTACTATTTTATAAATAGTATATTTAAAGATTAACCGAACCTTAAAATCGCGCTTAAAGATAAAAGAGTCCAGTAAAGTTAATATTTAATAATTAAATTTAACGACTAAATCTAAATTTAAGGCTATATAGATTTCGGCGAAAGAATATATATTAATATTATTATTTATTAGGGAAGCTCTAATAAATCGTTAAAAATTAAATATAAACTTAATAATATACCGCCTCTTAATTTCTAAAGTTAAATAGTAGTAGTAACTAGTTCGAGTAATCTTCGTATTAAATAGGAACCGAGAACTACTCCTAATTCTCTTCTACTTCGCTTATTTAAAGGCTTCGAGATCGACTATATATTAAGTTAATATATATTAAGAAAGTTCGTATATAAAACCCGGTTTTTTAAAATCTCCTTATATTTATTATTTAAAGAATTTAATATAGTTTATTTACGATTCTTATTACTCTAGGATTATCTAGTATCTCGCGACCTAGTAGTAGACCCGAGCTTCGATTACTTTATATATTATATTATAAAGGGGTATTATATTAATATCTTAGAAAATAATAATTTATAAAATTCTATTTAATATTTCTTAAATAGAGGTATAAACTCGATAAAAATCGAGGTTATTATAAATAATAATTTTAATTAATTATATCCCTTATCCTCTAATATTTAATCTAATTTAAAAGATAGATTTATTTTTATTAAGACCTTAAATCTATCTCTTTCCTCCTCCGTTCTAGTCTTTTTTAGGTATTTAATATATTATAAATAAAAACCTATTATCGCGCCGGAGGGAGCCCGAAAAAGACGAGCTACTATAAAAACTAATACCGAAAGTATATTCGTATTTACTTATTAATTCCCGTTTTCTTTATTTCGAGACTAACCTCTCTTCTCTATAACTTCGAAATATACTTATTCTCTTAATACCTCTAACGAGGATTTAATCCTTTTATTAATAATAAAAAAGTAAAAATACCTAACGAAATTCTTAGGCCCTAATAATAATAAAAATTATTTATTACTACTACCGTCGAAATAAACTTTAGAGAAATTATTAACCGAAAAGTTTTATTAAAACCTTAAGCCTTTAAAGGAGTCCTCCGAGTAATTATATTAAAAAGATAAATTCTTAATTAAAGAATCCTCGGAATTAACTATTAATAATAATAAAAATAATAATACGGATAGAGAAGAGAAAGTAGAGTTAATTATAATATAACGGTTAATCGATATCTTCTTTAATAGTATTATATTTATTAATTACCTTCCTCCTAACTTTAAAAAAATTAATAATAATTATTTATATAAATATATTCACGATAAGATATAGGAACGCGTTATTATATTCGCGAAAATCGCCTACTTTAATAATTCTCGCCGTAATAATAAAATAGCGATTCCTAGAATATTAAAGTTAATCTATTACTAGTAGTAACTCTATATATTTATAATTATATTATTCTATAAAGGCGACTTCGGATAATTTAATATTATTATCGGAGATAAAATAAGTTTAGGTAAAGTAAAGCCTCTTAATATATCTTTTAAATTTCGCGATTAACTCTATTTATTTATAAACCTTTAAAGTTATAAATTCCGCGGTATTCTATTTTTAGTTATATTAAAAATAAATAGAGATTTAACGAGAGTAGAAGGAGTAGTTAATAAAGTTTTAATACTACCGCGAAAATACTCCTACGGGCTCTAAATATCCTATAAATTAATAATTCTATAAAGATTTATATTAACTAGACTCGGAAGCTTTTTATATTAAATTAATTAATAAATTTATACTATTCTTTATCCCGCCGGCTAATTTTAATATTTAAAGTACTAAAATATTATCGGTAATCGACTTCGAGGCCTTAAAAGTATAGTTTATAATTATTTATTATAGCGCCGACTTTAGTTATTAAATAAATATATAAATAAAGAACGAATTATAGACGGTATATAACCCGAATAACTCCGACGTAAAATTATTAAAAGGTATTAAATTTATTAACGCCGCGTAATATAGTCTCCCGAGCGAAGTAAATACTTTTATATTTATATTTATTTTATAGTAGTTATAATTAACTATTAATAAAGTCTTTAATAAAATATATAAATACTCCTTTATAAAGAATAGAAAAAAAGTAATTAAAGAGGAAATTATTTATCGTTTTTAATACGGGTTCGCGATTATAGATAAATATAATAGGGTAAGGAATCTAGGTAAAGATTTATAGAATTCTCTTTAAATAATAAAAAAGACTCGCCCTAAATATCGCTTCTAGTTTATAATTATATCTAGAATAATTATTAACTCCGATCTATTAAATATTATAACCTTAATAGATATTATATACGATATTTCCTAGAATAATTTTAAATATAAATATTACCTCTTTAAACTAACCGGCCTAAAGATTCTTACTAATATTATTATTAAATATTAAGGTTTAAATAATCGACTATAAGAATTCGATAATATAATAAATATATTTGGGAATTTACTTCCTAAATTCCTAATACGGCGGTATAAGAAGAGTAATTAAAAAGGTTACGACCTTATCGAGTTTAAAGAGCTCTACCGAAGTATTTTTAAAACTAATTTTCCTTATAATTATAAGGAATATTACGTAACCCTCGTCGCCCGTTAGAAGGCTTTAATAATAAAGAAACTCGTAGAACGGTAAATTTACTAGAATAATAATTAATATAATATTATATTAATATAGAATCGTCCCGACCGCCCGACTAACGTTAACGCTAACTAGGTATTTATAATAGTACGGCTCCTCCGTTTATATAGTTATTTACCCTATCTCTCCGTCTTTTTAACTATATATAATTAAAAGTAAATTAATAAAGAGATCGAGAACCGGTATATAAATAAAGATAATAGTTAGATATTAGAAGATTATATCCTAGGTAGGGACTATATAATATTTAAGAAAATATCCTTTAAATTTAAAATTATCGCCTCCCTTTTCAAGAAATATAAAAGGGTAAATATATTAATTATATCTTTATTCACCGAGATAATTCTAGTAGTAGAATAGGTAAATCTTTCTCTTCTTTAAAATCTCCGATATAAAAGAGTTTAAACTCGCTTTTTTTAATTTATTAAACTTAACTTTCTCTTTTCTAACTAACCCTTTTATATTAATATTCTTTTATTATAATATATCCGAGAGGAGATTAAATTTAAAATACGAATATTCTTTAGGATTAATAAGAAGAGGGACGCGGCTAAATATATATTTATATATAAGATTAATAATAATAATATATTACTAAAGAAGGATAAACTTAATATTTTAATTAAATTTATATATTAAATAAGCGTAGGCTTAAATCTAATTTATATAATTATAGTTATTTTATATAAACCCCTCTACTTTATCGGGATATATAAATAAATACTAAAGAGAGTATATCGGATAAAGTAGAAGGAGAAAGTATTCTATTATATATTAAATATTAATACCGAAATTAAAAAATATATAAATATAAAATATAAATCGAAGATGAATTTTAGGAAGGACGTATTTAAAATTATCGGTACGGCGAATATAGGAGGCGTAGGAGGCGCCGACGGAGGTAATAATACTAGAAGGAGTAATAGTACTAGGAATATTAATAATACCGCGGCGTTTATTATTAATATAGAAAATATTATTTAAAAGGGTATTATATATATTAAGAGGAAAAGTAGTTAAAATAAATAAATATAAAAATAAACCGCCGTTAATTAAGTTAAATCTTTTTATATTTTTAAACTACTAGATATTTAAACTCGAGTAGGAGCTAGGAAGCCTATTACCCCTCTATATACTTTTCTATATAATAATACTTATTTTCTATATAATAATATTTACTATAATATATTATTATCGTTTACGATTTTAATACTCTACTCTATTATATTTAGGAACGATAATAAAAAACCGAGTACTATATCTAGCCTAGATTTAGGCCCGATCTAGTCTAGATATTTTCTAAATACCCCCTAAATCTAACCTAGATTCTATTTAATCTCTAAACTCGTTATTAAAAACCTATACTTTTAATATTTTAATTATATCTACTATTATTCAACGCGGTATTTAATTATATATTCTTTAACTTTCTTTCGGATTTATAATCGATATAGGACCCCGGAAATTAAAGGTTATTAGCGAAGACCTTTAAAATAATAACGGAAAAGAAATATTAATTTATGAAAATATTATTTAATATACCTATAACTTCTATAAAGAAGAAAGAAATACCGTCCTCCTAGTCGCTAAAAAATATATTACCCTCGATTTAAAAATATAAATATATAGATTATACTATTAATTAAAAATAAAAGGTATTAGAGATCTTTAATTCTAAAGACGATAAAGGGGAAGATAACGACGGGGCGAATAATATTTAAACCGATATTAATATAAAACCTACTTTTCGAGCTCCTCTATTAAATAATTAATATATAATACTTTTAATATTCGAATAGGGTAGTTATTAATAGTAAAATATTATCTATATCTTAAAGCGGGTAGGTAATAACGGCGGCTTTATTATTAATAGAACTCTTAAACTCTTTAAGCTCTTTATATTTTAGTTTTATTTATATTAAAATTAATAATACTTTTATTAAACCTCTCTACGAGCCTATAATATATATTTTTACTCTTAACCCTTTTACTTTCCCCCCACGGTTAATACCGAAAAAATCTATAATTAATATTTATATTATAGGTATCGGAGTGGATAATTAAAGATTATTACTAGTTAAAGTCGTCCGGCCCTTATAAACCACGATTATAAATAATATAAATAGCGATTCTCTATTAACCGAGCGAGTATTATTATTATCGCCGCCGCCTTTATTTTTATTTTATTTATTATTATCCTCGCCTTTACTTATACCCCCTTTTTAATTATTATTATCCTCGCTACTTTAAAAATTATTACTAGCGTAGCCCCCGCTTAAACTTTAAACTATATCGCCGCTCTAAATTACGGAAGTATAAAAGAGGGTTTACCCTCCTAATTATTTTAAAATAAACGGAATATTTTATTAATAATTAATAACTATAAATTAATTATTATTATTATCGAGAAGGGTCTCTAGAGGCTGAGTATATAAATCTAGTACGAATATAACGATATAGTTCTTATATCGATTAGTATAATTAAATAACGTAGAAACTTATCTAGTAGTATAAATAAAAGAAAAGTATAAACCTAAAACGTTATTACTACTTATATTTATACTCTCGACTATATTAAGTTTAATTATTTAAAAGACCGTTAGTTTTTTATTTAACGTTACTAGTATAATAATATAAGGAAAATTATATACCTTAAAGTAGCGCGTAGTTCTATCGTTAATAACCTTTCGTTAATTAATCGGGATAAATTAAATCGAAGTTAATATAGTTTAAATTCGGGCTATAAGATCGTTAAAGGAAATCGGATACTATTAAATATACTCTAACCTAAATACCCTGATGGATCCAGGCTGGATCCATATGGGAATAATAGTTTTTCCGGGCCGGGGGGACCTGAATCCATATACCCTCTCGAGCGGAATCCATGTGCACGTTTAAATTAAATTACTTAATATTAATAGAACTAAAAACCATGATAATTTCAGCGATTATAGAGTGAAGTCCGCCCTTTTTAACGCGCCTACTTTTATAAGAATTCGTAGAGTGGATATAAAGTTATTTATTTACTAATTTGGGGTTAAAAGTTGAAATTCCTGTACTAAGTTTAACGTTTAGCGCTTCCGCCCGAGGAACATCAAAAAATAAAGTTCGGAATAATAATTCACTTTATATATATGAAATATACGTATTTTAGCGCTGATTTCAAAAATATAAAAATTATCTAAATCG